>Ga0247609_10000305_pt1 | contig 70557 bp, 87 predicted proteins | sample 172DNAGHGlowgp2_FD_193487 | JGI IMG/M metagenome (GOLD analysis project Ga0247609, IMG submission 193487) | Sheep rumen microbial communities from Palmerston North, Manawatu-Wanganui, New Zealand - 1728 DNA GHGlow gp2 | ecosystem: Host-associated > Mammals > Digestive system > Stomach > Rumen ...
AGATTTTTTACATTTGGTCAGACAGGTTCTGGGGGATTCCTTCTTTCTAATATTAATGAAAGTCTAAAGGATATTTCATTCCCAGATAAAGTTCCGGACGGTGGAGACTTATATATAGACTTCCCAATGAAATATCCCGTATATGCAAAAGTAATGCCTTTTAATAATATTTATGATCTATTTACTCAGATTAAAGATATTATGGAGTGTATATTTTCAAATAAAAGGATATTTCAAGTCTCAGAATATATAAAATTTAATGACCTATATATTGAAAAACTTACGGTCTGTACTAATGGAGATATTGTTGTTTATATAAAAACCTTAGAAAAATGAATCAGCAAGAACTATTAAACTTAAAAAGGGACTATTCTTATAACAAAGGAAATTATAAGTATATTCCTGCAGCATCTGAAATTCTAAAGTACATTGGCCAGGCAGTTGTACTAGTTACCTTTGAAAAAATTTGGAAAACTAGTACAAATGAAGAGGGACAAGAGATAAAGACCTATTCCTGGCAAGACCACATGGATAGAGCTGAAATTATATCCATCAACAACTATGACCCGATGACCATGACTTACCTGTGTAAGTATAAAGTCGAAGGCAAAGATGAAGAGATTGAGGTAAGAATTCAACCAGAAGCTTTTGAATTCTGTGATACTGAAGACGAAAATACTACGCAGTTTGTAAGATTCGTTCCATATTCATATCACTGTAAGATGGTTGAAGATGAGTTTACTTTTGCTAGAATTTCTGAACTCTATGAGAAAAGAGACACACTAGATATTGAAGCTCTAAGGACAATCTCTGAATCTAAAAACCAGGGACAGATTTTACGATACTCAAATAATATCGGCGCGGCCATTAAGTTAGAGGATGGAACTCTTCTTTGGATTCGTCTCTACACTCTTAGATTAAAACACAGACAAGGGGATAAATTTGGGCTGTTCTTCTCAAGCGAAGGAAAGAAAGAGTGGAGTACGATAATTACCAGTGATGACAAGTCCTACAAAATCGGAGACTGGGGGACAATGAAGATCTTAGATTTAAGTGACTAAATGGGAAAGAAGATAGCTATTGATACTTATTATTATAAGGATCGAGCAAAAACAGTAGGCATCGTATTTAATGAGTGGGAAGATGAAGTTCCTGAAAAAGTATTAATATCTTGGCTATCTTCCGATAAATACGGACCTTATATACCAGGGGAGTTCTATAAACGTGAACTTCCGTGTATTATGCATCTTTTAGAGCAAGTTCCAAATATACTAGACTATGACGCTATTATCTTAGACGGACTTGCTCATCTTCCAAATCCTGACCCGCTTGCAAAATCTGACGGGCTTGGAATTCGTCTAGAACAGGAACTTGATAAAGAACATCCAGACTTCAGAAATAACCATCCTACTGATCCGATGAAAATTTATGGACCAGCTATTATAGGTGTTGCTAAGACATCATTTAAAGGATGTGACTCTGACCCCGGAATTGCACAAGTATATAGAGGGGAAGCCAAAAATCCACTTTATGTATGTACAACCTGGTTTAATATGTCTGCCAATGAAGCAGCAGAACATATAAAATCAATGCACGGCAATTATAGAATACCAACTCTTCTAAAAATCTTGGACAAGGAAACTAAACTAGATGTATGAAAAAATTTGTAATAATAGAAGATGGGGATTTTTCTATATCAATTCCTGAAGCAAGAAAAACAATTATAGTTCAGAATAAAGAAATTTATATTTCAGATACAAGCAATTATCCTGGTGATATTGAATACACTAAACTAGGAGAAATAGAAAAAGAGGGTTAATTCCCTCTTTTATTTTTGCAGAATATTTTTTGAAATAGCTTTTTTATAAAACTAGGTTTTTCAGGCTCTTCTATAAAGTTAACTCCCCTAACAAAAGTAACTGGCCAAGGACCTTCGCCACGGACCATATCAAATTCAGTAGTAACATGAATTCCAAATATGTCATCTGTATCGCAAAGATCTTCAGAATAGTTATAATCCAATCTAGTAGTTCCTTCTAAAAATCTTGGTTTGTATACGTAAATATGTTTTTCACCTCCAAAATAATCATCATAACATATTATCCATATACCAGTTTCCTCTTGAGACCTGACGATTTTTACTGGAACTGTTCCCTCTTCTTCTGTTAGTCCTAGGACATTCGGAATCCACATTTCATTTCCTATGGGTGCTTCTGGATTCCAACAATATCCGCCTTCTTTCTTAATAGGTTTCCATGCAGATAGAAAAATTTTATCTTCTCCTGTATTTGTTGCATAAAGATATTTATTTGGAAGTCCCATACTATACTTTATATTTTTTAAGAGTTTTTATAGTAGTCTCAGTCCACTCATCTATCTTATTACACACATCATATCTTCCTATGTATGAATAGTATAGAGCTACATCAGACTTGCTTGGAAATAACAAAGTCCATAGATTTTTAGGAGAGTTTTTGGATACATACTGGTTTTTCCCTAAATAAAGTGGATAGGTTCCCCCTCCAAGAACCCTATTAGAGTGTCTTATAGTAAATGGAACCTCTAATCCAACTTGATAATAGAATGGACTAGTAAAATTTACCATATACTTACTAACTCCTTCTTTAAAGATATCCTCTTCTGGTGTAGTGGTCCATGAAGTCATCTCTGGATTTCTATCTTTTGTAAGCTTATAGTACTCATCACCACTGAAATAATCATTCTTCAAATTTTTTACATCCTCCTCTACTTTAGTTATACAACTATCAATAGCTTCATTCCAACATGAAACAGCGTCTTCTTCTGTTTCAAAAAAGCCTGCAGTTTCTCCTACTTGCCACTTAGAAAGATTAAGCCAATCATACCCATTAATAATATTTGTATGTGGTGACTTTAATGATATTGTATATCCAAGTCTAGCTATATATACAATAGCCGGAGATACGAAATCTCTACGTTTTGTATATCGTGGAGTTAGGTTTAAGTTAAACATCCACATTCTCCTTCCAACAAAAAGGTCTTCATTTCTAATTTGTTTAGTCTTTGTCCACTCCATACCCTTTAACAGTGCTTTTATAATTTTTTCTTCCCCATAAATCAAAATCCATACCACCAGTCTTTCTATAAAAATAATTTAGAACCTGGTCAAAAGAAATGAGGAAAGTTCCAAGCTCTTTTGCTAATGCTGAATCAAACCCAACATCAACCATTAGTCTTGGATTATCTCTTAGTTCGTCATCTAGATTTCCATGAACGTGCCCAAATAGATGAAGTCCACCATGATACATATAATTAAAGTCATATATGGGATAGTGGCATAATGATATTTTATATTCTTGTGAATTCTTTCTTACAACAATATCTAGAATATCAGAAATAGATAGACACATTTTTCCAATCTTTCCTCCACACCAATAGTATCCATATTTATCATGATTTCCCATAATCTTATGAATATTTTTGGTTGGGATTTGATTCATTATGTCTTCTACTTCATTTTCTTTCATTCTCCAGAAGTCATCTCCTAAAGTGAAAAGAATATCATCTGGGCTAAGAGTTTCTTTTATGGTATCTAGAATATATTTATTCATATCTTTAACACTCTTGAATGGCCTATTTCCAAACTGAATAGCATTCTCATGATTATAGTGTATATCAGACATGAAGTATATATTTCCTTTTAACTCGTCAAGATTAAATACATTACTAATCTTCATAATTTTCTAATAATACTTTATTATTTCTTTTGTAATCTTTCTTTGATTTAAAAGTTGAAGTTCTTCTGAAAGAAACTTGTTTTCCGTGCTCTTTAATTTCTAGCTCTCTTCTAACTTTTTTGGCTAGCTTTAACGGATCGTATTTCTTCTGTTTCTTTTTCATATCAATAGTAAGGTCATAAGGGCACGAAGAAAGCAAAAAGGGGCTAAAATCCCCTCGATTGTTTTATTATTTCAGCAGACTCTAAATATTTTTCTATGTGATCCTTAAGTTCAGAGTAATCTGTATAATTTTTAGTTATATACATTATGACTACTTGAACCAGTATTTTATCACTATTACATAATTTCAAATAATCTTCTTCGCTGTTAATTACTGGAAACTCTATATTATTCTGAGGTTTTCTAAGTCCAGTTGTAATATCTGTCTCCACATATTTTATATATAGATTATATAGCTCAATCTTCTCTTTGTCCTGAAGCCACTCCTTAACGAGCTTATCCCGTTTGGAAGCCAGAGTGGTATATTTAATACTGCTGATTATTGCATAAGCAAAAGCTAGTAATGATATAAATGCAAAAAGTCTAGCCGGATCTATACTAATGTTAATCATATTCACTTATAAGGAAATCAAACTCTTATGTATGATATGGAAGAAAGTACTTTTAAAAGAGGAGATATTGTATATTGGAAGCCAACCGGTGCAAGGAAGACTAGAGCGGGTCAGCCTATGGCAGTAGTTGGAATTTATCTTGAGACAGATAAAGATACAGGAGAACATATGATTATTGACTGTATTTCTTGGGATGGAACTTGGTACGGAGACGGAGTGACACTAACTAAGGATGAAATTAGTGTTCCGCCCAAAGGTCTTAAGTACAGGTACTGGGCGAATCGAAAGTCAGAAACTAATCGCCCACGCCTTATTTGGAAATTTGAAGAATTAGAAGAAGATACTGACAAAAAAGAAGAATAGTCTCTTTCTTCTTTTATTTTTCTGCCAAAATGTCAGGTCCTATAGATTGGTCCAAGTGTTGTATAATAGATAGTCAGAAATTAACTTTTAAAACATTATAAATTATGAAAAGATTTAATACTTATTGGCCACTAGGACTCTTAGATGGGTTCTTTGGTAACTATGGTGGATTTATTGCTGAGCCTAGACGTGAAAGACTTGAAGAAAAAGAAGATGGTTGGATTCTTGAAATTTCCCTTCCTGGATTTAAAAAGGAAGATGTAGAGGTTAAAACTGAAAATGGTGTCTTAGAGATTCACGGAAAGACAACAAGATGGGATAAAGTAGATTACAATAAAATTTATACACTTCCCGACGAGGTTGACCAGGATAAACTATCAGCTAAGATGGAAGACGGAATTCTTGAAATAACACTTCCTAAGTACAAGGAAGAAGAGAAAAAAGAAAAAACAAATCTCATAGAAATTCAATAAAATAAAAAAGGGGTCCTCACCGGGCCCCTTCTTTTTTTAGTATCTTCATTGCATTCTCGTGAATGTACTGTCCACAACGCTTTTTGATTTCAAACCACATTAAGGTTTGAAATTCTACGATCTCCTTTTGTCTATCAAAGAGTTGGGAAGGCTCTAAGAATGTTTTTATGACAAACATTTCACCAAATTTGGGAGGAAGCATGATAAAAGCAAACTTCTTATGAGCTGCCGAAATTATACAGCTTCTCATCAGCCTATCTCTTACTTCTTCAAATTTTCCATCGTTATAGAGATCTAAAATTGACTCCTTAGTCTTTATAAGTTCATCGGTAGTAAGAGGAGAAAACTCCTCATTAACTTCCCATCTGACTTGATCTAAGTAGTCCCCTAAGAATGCAAAATCTAGCATCATCTTAGCTTTCCACTCTTTATCATAGGTCTGTCTCTGAAGATATCTTCTAATAAAGTGATCTTCTACTATAACGGGAACAAAAGCCACGTCTTCTTGCCCGGTAATAGGCATAAGTCCTCGGCCATCTCCCATAGCTCCAGTCATAAACACAATAATATAGTCCTTCTTATCTTCTGTCTCTACTAAAATTTGAATGTCAACTCCATGTCCAGTAGTTGCCCAGATATAAAAGGTCATAGGTATATCGTTGAGAACAATCTTTCTTGTATCTACGAGTTGATACCATAAGGTTTCGCTGTTCCTAAATTCAGCATAGCTTCCGAATTCTGATAAGACAGTTTTCTTTATCTGTCCACTATACTTCTTCATATAATACTGAAATTTGCCGAACATCTCGTCAGCAGAACCACATAGGTTCTCCATAATCTCTGGATAATTACTAATTGTCCAGTTTTCATTTCTTTTAATTCGTATCATAATTCATTGTTTATAAGTTTCTCATTGATAAGGCTATAGAAAGATATCTGACGGTCTATTTTCCTTATCAATGAAATGGAAATAGGAAAAGATTTTGGCCTAATAAGCTATAATAATGAAATGTCAAAACCAATGAAAGATAAATTATATTTTGCTAACAAACTACCTCCTGGATATACTTACTTATTTGTTGATTTTGGATGTGCTGATGGAGCATTACTTCAGAATTTAATAAGGGTCTATAATAACAATAGTTATGAATATGTCGGATATGACTGTTCAGAAACTATGATATCTTTTGCAAAAACAGCTTTTCCAGGAGACCTGCTATCTTCTATTGATTTTACTACGTCTTGGGATATAGTTCAAGAAAAAGTAAAACTCTGGAAGCAACGTGGGTCGAGATATAAAATAGTGATTATTCTATCTTCTGTAATTCATGAAATTTATTCATACGAGACAGAGGAAGGAATTAACGATTTTTGGAAGAAAGTGAAGGAGTTTGATTTCGTTGTAGTCCGTGATATGATGTGTGCTTCAACAATAAATAGACAATCTAATCCGGACTTTACAATGAATATTAGAAAAGGCCGACTTGGAAACATATCTAAATATCTTGAAGATTTTGAGGCTAGGTGGGGAAGTATAGATGGCAATAAGAACCTTGTACATTTTCTCTTAAAATACCGGTATACAATTAATTGGGAACGAGAATGTAATGAAAATTATTTCCCAATTTACATTGCAGAATTCTTAGATAAAATGTCTCCTGAATTTAGACTAGACTATCTTGAAAGATTCAGGGTAAGATTTATCGAAGAAAAAATTTATGAAGATTTTGGAATTTCCCTAGAAGATACGACACATATAAAAGCTATATTCAGGAAAAATGTTTAGCTCTATTACTAAATTACTAGGCGTATCTGAAGAAGTTGCTGCTGTATTATGTGTATTGTTCACAATATTCATAGCGATTTGCAGCATCTCGACGGATACGAGAAACAAAAATTAAAGAGGACCATAAAGAGTCCTCTATTTTTTATGATCCCATTATAGGAAGTATATTTATTTTTCCATTATCTAGCTTATCAAAAACCATTCCTTCTAAAACAAGGTCGCCAATCTCATGACCCCAAATCCCAAAGATACCAGAAGTTGTATTTCTATTATACATTCCTGGGATTAAGTCTGGACTATTTTCTGAGGTCTTTTCTTCTAATTCATAAGTCATATTATACGATGAACAAAAGAATTTCATAAGGTCATAAGAATCTTTCAACGGAACCTTGGTTTCAAAGATAACTGAATTTTTAAGAGGATATGAAATTACTATAGTTGATCCAGCTGGAATTGGCTCTGAGAAAGTATAGTTATGTTCTTTCGCATGCTCTAAGGTCTTCTCTATATTTCCAGGTGCTGGGTATACAAACTGGGAATATATTCTTTGGTATACCTCTTCTCTTGGTTTCCAGATATCTTTTGGAACTTCGGTACCATTAATATAAAGCTTTCCATCGGTTTCACGATAGCTAATTCCTCCCGATTTTATAACATTTTTTTCAACCCAGGATTCAAAGTTCTCTATAATCCTTCTGTCTTCCTCTGTAAGCTCGCCATCTTTACAAAATCCAAAGTCCTCCAAGTTTACATGTTCTGTCTTAACGCACTTTTCCTTGCTTTTCCATCTCTGCAAGGATGGAATAATTTCTTTGATTTTTAAGTCTAAGTTTTTGAAAATTTCTTCAAGATCTATTGTTTTCATATATTTTATTTTTAAATCCATAAATAAGGCCACCAAAACATAAAAAGCGCAAAACCTTATATTTGAAATGAAAATATTTATATTAATTGTACTACTTGGAATGATTGGCATTTATATAATTAAAAAATGCCGGGAAATAAAATGGATTCCAGTAATAGTGACAGAATGGGATTATTTTATGAACCTAAAGAAACTACCATATCGGATTGACTTTGACCATATAATACTTCCTTCTGGTGAATCTAAGACACTGGTGGGAAAAGACTTATATATTATCTCTGGAAACACATTAATGAATCAAGTTCTCCACGACGGCCGGAAAATTTCGCTCGAAGATGGAGATTGTGTAGTTGTCGACCCAGAGATACATGAAAACAAAAAACCATATAAAGCTTTCCTTGTCAATCCTAAAGGGCTAGATTCTATGCCTGGCAAAAATACAAAAATTAGAACGAGCGATCAAGTAACGGCCGAAGAAATAATCATAGGAGCGTTATTGCAAAAATCCCTTGTTCTTGGATAGAAAAGAATAGGATAGTAAAATAAAACTCACCCTAACCTAAGGATGAGTTATTTTTTTATCGTTCCCATTGACTCTTATGCTCATAGACAGACCTATTGCCTAAGTATATTGTCTTAAGAAATTTATCAGATGGAAACACAAATGTTGTAATATATTCTAGAAGTTTTAAATTTCCCTCCTCTGTCAACTGAAGATATTGATAATCTCCATCTCCTAGCTGAAAGAGAACCGCTCTAAAGATAAAGTCTACATACACCGTCATCTCTCGGTCAATCGGATTTTTCTTATCATATTTTATCCGTATATCGGGAAGAAATTCGGACATCTCAATTGCTTTATTTTCTTCTACTTCATAGTATTCATTATTTAAAAGAATTCCACGAAGCCCTCTAGAATGATTAACTTGAGCTACACCTATAACTTCTTCAGATATAGGGTTAAGTAGTGATATCTCTTTTGGATTCTGAAATCTTACTACCGTTGAAAATTCCGGCAGTAATGTTCTTAAGATTACAACTAATAATAAAATTGTATTCATATCATCTATAAGGAAAACAGTCCGTCTAAGAAATTCCAAAGGCCTTATTTATGAAACCAATATAAAACGATAAGATGAAAAAGATATCAAACGGAACCCTCGAGAGCCACAGACAGGTCACATGCGAAGACTGTGGGTGTACTTTCGAGGCTGACAAAGCGACGGACATTCGATATTGGAAACAAGGTCTAGATTGGCCCATGTATGAATGTCCTGTGTGCCACAAGACCAGTATTGACTGGGACATGGCAAAGAATGAAATTGACACAGCCTCAAAAATGGCTGTCATCGACTCTACCGTCGAAGCTAGAAGGAAAGCTAATCGGTGGTGGAACAAACTAAGGAACAAAAAAGAGGGAAACACTTAAGTCCCTCTTTTGTTTCCTAGTCCTCATCACTCATGAAGATATCTGATGCCGAAATTCCGGGATAAAGCTTTTTTATTTTTGCTATTACGGCTGAATCTAAATAATCATCAAAATCATCACACCTCCACACAGCTCTATCTGTAGTACCACATATCGTTTTCTCATAAAGAACCCCTTTGTCAAACTGATAGATTGGATAATCCCAGGACTTTTCGGCATCTTCTTTTGAGATATCTGGATTACTTGTTGTCATTCCAGTAAAAATCCCTTTAGACTTATATCCGAAAAGCCTACTCAACCAAGACGCGGCATCATCATGAACTATAAGAAGCTCTTTTCCTGTTCCTCCAATAGTTGGTTTTGATTTTCGGACTGGAGTTTTTCTAGAAGTAGCAGAGGTCTTCTGAACTACCCTTGACTCAAAGTCTTCTATCATATAAGACATCCCCAAGACATATTCTTCCTCATTCCCATCTAAGTTAATTGTTATCTTGTCAGGTCCGATATGAACATTATTATTATACAGGTCAAGGATGCTTATATAAATCCAAGATTTATCTGGATGTGTGTCTCCTAGGATACACCAAGCATATCTATGATAGTTTTCAGCTTTTTTAAAATTCTCTCCAGAACCTCGGACTGGTCCGGTTGATGAGTTTACCCGAGACAGGTAATTTCTAGCATCGCGGTCAGAAAGGTCAATCTGTGAGAGATCTGGAATTCTGTCTTTGACATCTCCCATCTTATACAGTAGATTTCCTCTTTCCGGACAGTAAAGATTTAGCTTATGTTCCGGCGTTTCATAAAGGAATATAGTGAACGGCAGATAATTCCCTTTGTCATAAATTGTAACTGCCGCATAGTCTATTCCATTCTTCCCTACGCCGATATTAAAGCTAGAAATCTGTCCGGTGAAATTATATACATACTCCCAGGTCTTTTTATCTTCTGTTTTCATCAAAAGATCCATCCATCCTCTGAGGTCATCCATGTCAGAGATGGTTAGATTCTTGATAAAAGTACTGGGGATACCATAACGTCCACCATTTCTAAGTTTCTTCCCTAGTCCAAGATAACAAGTTATTTTTGCCATAACTATATTTATTTTAGTTTTATTTCCCGGAGAGTTGCAAATCTATATATATGGTCGTGCTTCTTCCATTCCCTTGGCGCTTTGAAAATTAAGTCACACGGCAGTAACCCAAGAGTCCCACCAAAATCGTCGTCGTATTTCTTTTCATACCGACCGTCACCGCAGTACTCCCATATATTTCTATATTCAATCTTAGTATCCCCATTCCTATAATCCTGGGCGAGTTCAATCATATCCCCGCCATTGAGACTCACTATAGTATCTCCGGCTCTGTATTTATCCCTGATGAGACAATATCTATCAGAGAGCCGGACTTGAAGTGACCATGGGAGGCGGGCAAGGACAAAGTTTTCAATATCTATCCAACGCCCCATCCTAATACTCTTCTTCAGTGTTTTAAGCGATTTCTTCATCTCCTAGTATTTCGGTTGTTATATCCTGTTCTTCATTAGTCTCTATGTCAGTAAGAATAACCCTAATTGGATCGATACAGTGATCATGATCTCCCCAATGTCTCATAGAATCATCCATAGCATCATAACACTGTTTGACGTAGTTTCTAATTCTTTCTGCTATAGAATTTCCATCGCCGACGTATGGACTAGAATTACAAGTTACTTCAAACTCTACCTTGACAGATAAAGATTCTGTTTTCTTGTCTAGTTCATCATTATGTGGATACCCTCCTTCCGTCGACATCGGATATTCCTGATTTAATTCTTCTTCACTTATCATTTTTTATTGTAATTTTAATCATTCATAAGTAAGGAAATAAAGAGAGGAATACTAAGATCCTCTCTATAATAAAAATAATAGGTGAGACAACATCATCTCTTAATGTCATCTCACCTATGTGTTAATAAATTAGAAAATAATCTTCATCTCCATCGGTTTCAGTATCAACTCCTCCGATAGAAAAATCTCCATAAGCACCACCATCATCAGAAGACTTAACATCTAGGTCTCCATGTTCAAGAATGAGGGCTTGAAGTTTTTTAATTAATTCACTAGCTAACATTACAAAAACTCTTCGATCTGCTCTATTGTCATCATTCCAACGCGTCTCTTCTCCTCTTCTCCATTTTTATATCGAATCAGAGCAGGGACACCACGAATACCAAGCTCATCCACCAGGTCTTCAGCCTCTTCAGCATTGACCTCATAAAACTCAATCTCAGGGTGCTTGGTTTCAACAAATTTTAAGTTTTCTACAATAAGCTGGCATGGTCCACAATAAGGAGTTCCAACTTTAAGAAGAGAATTTTCTTTATTAAGCTCTTCAGATTTTGTAATTTCTTTCATCTTTTATATAATTTACAACGACATTTTCCTGTTTCACGATAATCTTTGCAGGGGCATATAGTATCTGAAGATCTTTCTAAGTTGCATGGACAGTATTTTTCTCCATACGCTTCTTTTATTTTCTTCAGATTCTCTCTGATTTTCTTGACATGTCCTAGATCATCAGAGAGTTCAAACTTAGCTGCCCCACCAAGACCTCTCCAAAACTTATATGTTATGTCAAATCTTTCCCCGTCTCTAATTTCATATAGAGCTTGATTTGTTGTAGTTTTATTGAGTGGTCCTAGGTGCTCTATATACGGACCTATTTTTATGAAATCAAAGTAGGTATTATATTCTTCTGGGACTTCATATCGGCCGGAATATAGAGCGACTTTTAATCCAAGACTTCTAATGTGGCTGGCAAGGGAAAGAAGAGATTCGCTATCCTTTCCCTCACCCATAAAAGCCACACAAGTTATGCCTGGATTTTTCTGCACCAAGTCGCTAAGTATCTCGGCCGTTAGTTCCTCCCCAGTATCTTGTTGTAGGTATGGAGAATGACAGCCGGGACAAGATCCAGGGCAATTCGATATATTAATTGCTAATGTTATCTCGTCTGGTATTTCTGAAAAAACTATGCTTGTATCTTCTGGAACGTATTTAATCATCGTCTCCCAGTTCGTTCTTTATTTTATCATCATATACTCTGGTCTTCTGTTCAATCTTTCTTCCATCAGACCAGTTTTTAATTTTTGTAAGGTATCCAATTATTCTATCGTAAAGGGATACACTCTTACTTCCACAAATCGGACAAACCTCGAAAGGCTGTTTTTCTATATGTCCGCAAGAATCACACTCACAGTTCGGAATATTCCAGGTCAGGTAGCTACATCCGACTGAAGCAGCATACATTATTAATTTTGCATACTGATCTTTAGAGAGGTGTGAATCTAAGTTTATGTGACAAGCCGAGCCGCCGTCCAAAAAGTCTCCAATATAATCTCTTCCCATCATTCTGAGTTTGTCTAGAACGCTGAGAGACTTATCATTTGGTTTATATACATAAGAGGCATAAAGGTTTGTATCAGACGGTACCCAGTAATTGTCCTCTTTATCCCAATTGTAATTCTTGATAGCTAGGGACTCCGCGGGGACTTGCTCAGTATTAAACGTAAGTTTATGTTTTCCTTCTGTTACTTTATGAAGTTCGTTTTGTTCCTTAAAGAATCCAAAGATTTCCTGACAGAATCTTGAATATTCTGGATTATCGCTGCACTCCATTCCTAAGAATTCGGCGGCCTGATTTAATCCATTGAGCCCAAGAGTGAGATATTGTTTATTGAGGTCTATAAATCCAGCCTTGTAGACAGGAAGAAGACCAGCATCATACATATCCCAGAGGAGCTCATTATATGCTGCGTGATATAAGTAAACTCGATCGGTTATCTTTGAAATATACTTCTTAAGGGAAGGATATTTTGCTTCGTCAAATTTCTCTGTTGGTTTGATTCCGCGCTCTACTTTATACTCACTGCAGTACCAATCTTGAATGATTCTCGACAGGTTAAAGGATATAACGCTCTTACTGCCCGTCTGAACTCCAATATTTCCATTAGTAAAGTTGAATTCTTTAGTTTGAATCTTATTTTTCAAACGGCAGTTGTGAGTTATTAAATTATTGTCTAGTACAAAATACGGATTGCTAGCAACTTCTACACAATAGCATGGTTCTGGACTCTCACAAAATATCCACTCTTTAGTTCTTACCTCAACCTCTTCTATTTTTTCATTTTTAAAATATATGAGTTTATCGCCAACGTTAATATATTGTGCCTGCGCATCTATCAGGCTATTATCACGAATAATAGGAAGTATGTGGTCGGGCGTCATTTTAATGTCGTTAATAACTACCCAAGAGCTTGTTTCTGTTTTAATTAGCTTGCCTTTCCTATATGACACATCTTCTATATTTTTAGGATTAGGAGAGAGGATTGATATTAAGTTATCATGGTCCTCATTATAGGCATCCTCTATTCTCATACTGTATTTTGGAAAAACTCCTCCTGACTGACAATTATCATCGTGTACTAAATATGATATTTTTTCATCCCCGCTAAAACAGCATGAACTAAGGCTATCCACACTATCACTAATATATGTAAAGAAGCTGTGACCTCTTGCATATTCCTCGCAAACAAACTCAAACATCTCTTCGTCTTGGAATTTACCATCCTTAAAGAGAAGCGTCACTGATTCAACCGGGAAAGTAAGGATAGTTCTAAGCCTCTCCTGATTAAACCATTTCATAAATTCTTGTTGGACCCACTTAAGACTTTCCCAATCTGGCTTTGTTCCGTCGGGGAAATAGAAGTTTCCAAACATTCCATCAAAGAAGGGTTTATCAAAATATGAAAAGTTAACAACATTTATATTCCATATAGGTCGTTAATCTATATGCGTTCTCTTTTATGAACTGCTTATGCTTTTTATTTGCATAAGATTAGACTATATCATCTATGTCCCCCACTTCCACTCACTTGAGTGTACTCTCTTTCGAGATAGTCGTTGAACGTTCCCAATCAGGGCTTCGCTGCTGATTATCATTCCAGACTTCCAGCAATTCAAGGGATTTATTGTGCGCCTAAGCTAACTTTTCTATTTATGATTATAACCGTGAATTTTAAACAAATGACACTCTTTACAATAAGTTATTAGGTTTGTTTCGTCCATAAATCTAGTATCATGTGTCATTATATCATATAACTCATCAACGTCTGATACAATATCTAATTCAGAGTTCTCTTTTAATATTTCGTGGAATATAGAGCTAAATGAAATTATATGGTGCACCTGTAACTCATGCTTGCCTCCACAAAGCTGACAACAATAATTATCTCTTTTTAAAATACTAGGAACTTGATTTGTATAGAAGAATTCCCGAACTCTATAGTGAAGAGGCGTAATACCGCCTTGCCAATTCCAGTGATTTTGACCAGAATATAATCCAACTCTTGCTTCACTATTTCCTCTTATCTTTATATTAAAGTCCCTTAATACTTTATCTATTACCCTAGTAGAGCATCCATATAGTTCACCTATATCTTTCTTTGATAACTTCTGAGATATATACAAATCATATACAATATCAAAATTTTTTAAATCTTCCGGAAAATCTTTTCCATTAGATGCCCACTGAGACTCTGAAAGCGTTCGAGACTCTATTCCGCAGTGTTTAAGATGATGAAGTACTGTAATATGACTCGTTTCTAATAATTTAGCAATATCCACAGAAGAAAATCCTTCAGAATATAGTTCACAAATTAATGCATCATTTGTATCATCGTATTGAATATACTGTTTTCTAGATGACTCTGGAATTGATAGATTAAAGTCCCTAAGTCTTCTATAAACTGTGGTTTCTTCAACAGACAAATTTTTTGCAATCTCACTTGCTGTAAGACCTCTATTTATTAGTTCTTCAAGATCGTTCTTATTAATTACTAACTTTGGCTTTTGGATCCCAAGCTTTAATAACAAGCTTTTTAGTCCAGCTAAGGTTAGACCACACTCTGATGCAATATCTTCTCTTTTTCTATTTTTATTAATATATTCTTCAATTAACCAATCCTTATCTTTATTAAATTTCATTATTTATTTTAAATTTTTCGTTGGCCTGCCTAGGATTTCTTTTTTTTTGACGCACTTTGGAATCCTCTGGCGGCCGCGGGTTGATTAATAGTATAAACAATTTGCTGCCAATATTGTTGAAGCTGACCTAAGATAGTCCTAGATCCATCTTCTGTTTTTCTTGGTATATATTCTGTGTCGTCTTTAATATGTTGTACATAGTCGTCTAGCTCTTCCTTTGTTAGTGGCTTCTTAGACTCTCCGACGATTTCATCACGAAGACTATTTAATTCTGGTGACCCAAAATCATGTTCAGCCAACTCTAAGACATTCTTTGTCCAATAGTGGCTCTCATTAAAAAGTTTTCTAAGTTTTGGTCCGATTTTACAGAATGTGTCTGCCTCTTTCCAGAAATCATCTCCCCACTCTTTCTTAGCGAACCAAGTCATGCATAAAAGAACCTCAGAAGTTGCTACAGCTCCTGCAAACTGTGAGGATACTGCAAATATATAATTACAGTACATTCCACAGAAGGAGTCTATATTATGAGGTCTAGCGCTAAGTCCTCCAATACCCTTCAGACCATTAGTCAAGAATGGATACATTGTCGTACTAACACAATACGGACTGATAGCGCCAGCAAAGGAACTCTCATCATTCTTATAAATAATGTGATGTTCAAGGTCTTTTATGTAATTTTTTGCCTTGAATTCAGGAAACAGTTCTTTAAGTTTATCAGTAATCATTCCACGAGATATCTGAATGTTATCCGTCTTATGAATTTCTGAATTAAGAACTGCTATATTTTTTGTTCCTACATTAGAGTTGTCATCTATAGTAGCATTTGCAGTATTTGAGGACTTCTTATATTTGGCTATAAACTCTTTCTTTCCCTCAACAAAATGCTTTACTTCATCTTTCTTCTCTTTTGTAGCTTTATATGCAAGTAACAGTCTTTCATCAACATTTCTAAACTGAAACTCTAGTTGCTTTCTAATACTTGAACATAGAATGCCGTCGTAGATATATAAATTGTCAATGATATCTTTTACTTTATCATTAGTGCAATCAACGCCGGCAGTTTTAAAAGCTTTTCTGACAACATTTCCAAGTTTTCGTCTATCAAACTCTTCAAACGTGCCATCACTCTTTCTAACTTCCATATTATAAATTTTCTATATATTCTAAACCAAGTCTTTCAATATAGTCCCGGGCATTTTCTATCACCCTCACTTCAGTTATATCGTTGTATCGAGAAGTAAAGGCAATATAATCCTCTTGTTGGTGCAGATAATCTTCGACACCACCAGGAAATACTTGACTTCTATGTGGCTCACGAAGAACAACATCTCTTATAAAGTCTTTATCTTTATTTACTAAGAGAATTTTTTCTATCTCACCATATCCAGAAACGATATCCAATTCTTCCTGGACAGCTTTTTCTATGATTTGTATTGTTTCTTGACCGTAGATTTTGCCTCTAGTCCAGTAATAGAGAGAATCAGTAACCCCACGCTCTACCAGGAAAGTATTTTCGATGAGATTATAAGACTCTTCATCGATCTCACTTACTTCTTCTAGTTTATTCTTTAATGTACATAGATGAAGAAGTGTGAAATCTCTATGATCTTCAGGCTTAGATGTACCAAAAATCCGCCCCATGATATCTTTCCAGGGTTTTATCATAGAGCGGATTTCATATACATTGACATCATCATGAAGGGCCGATAAAGTTGCTCCCTTAAACGACCCAGACATGCCATAGAAGAATTTAATCATCTATTACGGCCATTCACCAAGAGGGGTACCGAGATTCAGACCCTCGAAAGAAGGATTGTAGTCTCTAACCTCACCTGTCGTAGCATCAACATAGATCTGCTCACGAAGATTTCCAAAAATCCACTGAGGATTTGCAGGCTTAGGACCAACCATCTTTCTGAGAACTACCTGACGAGTGTGTGGTTTAGGAAGATTAACTGCCATAAGTCTATCGTAAGCTTCCTGATAAGAAATTGCAATATTCTCCTCATTCATAGGGAAGTCTTCGATCCAGAAACCTTTGACAGTTTCTTCTAGAACCTCTTCTCCGATATGCTGGAACTTAACGACATAGGTATCAAAGCTTACAGAGTCTCTTTCCTCGACTGCCTGGAAAACATTAACTACCATCTCAAAACTTCCATCATTTTCTTCATCTAGGTAATTCTTAAGGAGGACACAAGTTTCGAACCATCTGTAATCCTGACCAGCTTTATTAAACATAGCCTGACGGTCAAGACCAATAGTTCTTTCTACATAACCGAGAGAGTCTACTACCTCTACTGCAGCAGGTTCGTCTTGATTTTCCTTAGGAGCCTCATTGGTGCACTTGCATGAAGTGAAACATGCTAAGATGCTGAGTAAGACAATAAATTTTTTCATACTTTTTAATTGATTTAATAAAATTATTCTTGGCCATCCTCTTCTGGGACAACCTCTTCTAGATTATTTTCTTCATTAATAATTACGCCCTCTGGTTTTTCTTCAGAATTTTGTTCTGGTTCTTCGTTTGTTCTAATTGTTAAGAAGAACAAGAGCATCTGAATCTGAGCAAGAGCAGCAACACCGGTACCAAATTTTCCAGAATCTATGTCTTTTCTAATCTGGTCTAGTATTTCTTGTGAGATTCTTTCGTCAGCCTTAGTCATCCCAGAAATTAGTATATCACCAGCAAGAGTCTGACACCAAACTTCAATGGTCATGTTATCAGGCTTTTTATCAACTAGTACATGTTTAGCTCCACCTAGGCCTAAGTCAAAATAGGTAGATAAGAGCTTCTCAGATACACCAAAATCATAAAGGGGTTGACCAGTTTCCGAGTTATAGATTTGGACCTTTGGAATAGATGGCTCAAACTTATCTTCGAAATCTTCTTTCTCTCGAATGTAGACAGAAGGTTCAATAGATTTTACATAGTCATCTTCGTCAGGGTCATAATCCATAAAAGACTCATAAATAACCGCATCAGTCCATCTGCCATTTCCAGGATTCTTCATCCTTCCGAAACCAGCAATTCTGTAACGATTTTTTGTTTTCTTAAATTCTACAATGTCTCCAATTTTCATAATTTTATTTGATTTTAATTAACTATTCTATATCCAGGAATAAATAGCCCTGGATTCAATAATAAGAATTCCAGGGCGATAGGAGCGCAAAATGATATATTTCAAAAAACTAATTTTCCTCTCCTTCAAGAGGAATCATATCTTCTGGTTCTGGTATTTCTTCAAAGTCTTCAGGTACATCTAAGTGTGGTTCTTCTAGTTTCTGACCATCACGATAATATGAATAGCCAAGCCAAATCTCTTCACCATAAATCTCATTAGTGCCCTTTCTTCTAAATACCATTCCAGGGTCTGCCATTATGTGATTTTTATATTTTCTCATAACTCTTATTCTGGTATAGTCCCGTCTGGATTAAGTTCATAAATCTGAGAAGCAAATGAGCTCCAATTTGTTGCTGTCTGGTATGCATTCAAGATACTGTGGTCGGAAGAATAAGGAACATAATACTTTCTATCTGCCGGACCGCCGATGGTGCCTGCATGAAAAGTAGAGCCTGTAATAACAGGTGGAGTTTCTGCATAAAGAACTACTGTTTTTAATGAACTACATCCCTGAAATGCTCTACCACCTACTCCTGTACATCCGGGACCAATAATAACTTTCTTAAAATTCCCATTCATTGTCCCAAACGTACCTCTATTACTTGAGGAAGAACAAAGATATCCCTGAATTCCCATAAAAGAAAGTGACCTATAATAATGATTACCATTAAAAACATCTACCCCTAATGTACTAGTTATTCCATCTAAAAGTATATCGCAAGTCATTCCCGGACAATCGACAAAAGCAAAAGGAGCAGACTGCGAAGCTGCAACTGAGGTTACCTTACTAAGATCAAGAACCCCATTATATACTAAACTTGTACACCCAGCAAAAGCTCTTGTACCAAGACGTCCAGCTATCCTATTCCAAGGAAATCCTTCAAAAGTTAGTGAAGTACATTTATAAAAAGCGTAATCAGCTATAGAAAAATCTTGTGTTCCATCAATAATTACATTGGTAAGAGACGTACAGTCTGAAAAAGAACGTGCTTCAATAGTAGTTAGTGTTGCCGGGAGATGTGCAGATTCTAAATACTTACAAAATGCAAACGCGCCCATTGTAGCCGGACTCTGGGCTACTGCTAGAAGAGTTGTAATAGTTCCTAAATTTTGAATCTCTGTTATTCTAGTATTTACAAACGAGGATGCACCGAGAGATGTAAGGTTTGGAAGATTCACTACACCCGATAAAGGATTTTCATCAGCTGCAGTTGGCCAATTTCCGGTATAATTATAAAAGGCATCTCTGCCAATGGAAGTAATATTGTTTCCAAGATAATAATCTACACCATAAAGGCCTTGAAATGCTTTCTCTCCAATAGTACGAGCCTCGGTCAATGTAAACCCACCAAGATTTGTACAATCTTGAAAAGCCTGGTCACCTATTGTTCTAAGATTTTCAATACCCTCCACCGTATCTAGAGAGTAGCAATTTCTAAATGTTGACCTTCCAAGAGCAGTTACATTTCCAAGAGATATACTCTTAAGATCTGAACAATTATAAAACATTCCGGTGTCTGTGCTATTATCTGCATTGGCCAGGTTTGTTATTGGTCCTGATATTTTTACTTCTCTAAGTTTTGTACAGTTCCTAAAACAATTTCTTGTAGCCGTTGTAAGAGATGCTAGGTTTATACTACGCAGTGCCGTACCTTCAAACGCCCCTCTTGCTATAAGCTGTACGTTTTCTAAGTTTATGTATTCAAGATTAGAACATCCCTGAAAACTACCTCTCTGGTCGTAATAGGTATCATTATTTCCTATTTTAGTTATAGTCTCTGGAAGAATTACTGAAATAAGAGATGTATCATTCTGAAATCGTAATCCAGGAATAGAAGTACTACCGGTATAATTTATTTTTTCTTGCGTATATGTTGTCCCCGTCACTACTTGATTACCCTCTCCATCATCTTCAGTTATATCTGTCTTCTTCCACAGGACTACAAATTTTCTTGCAAACAGGGCTCGTATTTGATCACCTAGTGTAGTGATTAGTCCTCCTCCCTTTGTTGAATCTTCTTCTCTAATGGCTGCTCTAATATCCGCACAGCCAGTATATATAGTTTGTGATTTACTTGCTATGCTCATATTAAGTTCCATTTATTATTGCATCCAAAACAGATTCAATATCTCCAATAAGAGTCCACATACACTTAGCACTGGGATATTGTGTGTCCGTCGAGGTAGAAGATATGGAAGTTACTTTATTTGATTTATCCTCCTTCCCATCTATACTTTGAAGCTGATAACTACCTAAGCTACTAACTCCCACTACTTTTCCAGCATCAGAGGAGGTAGATGAGGGAAGAAGTCGAGGTCGTATTTTTCCCCATACAGTCTCTAACCCCGATAGAGATAAATATTTTACCATATTTTTCTATTTTTTCTAAGATAAGATATCCGCCAAAGTTTTAGGCCCTAGCGGATATCCTTAATTATTAATTAAAAGTAAAAGTATCATTAGAATCAGCACCTTCTACACGAACTACATCGCCAGAGCTAAAATTAGTCGAAGTGAAAATTGCTATATTATCCGTCACTGTAGTCTCCTCAATGAATGTATTATTGACATATAACGATAGTTTTCCATTATCTGCATCATTGGTATAACACTTGATAACTCTATCCGTCATCTTAGTATAATCTTTTCCGCAGATATGAACAAAATTGTCTGTTGTGTTCCACCAAGCTTTATAGAGATAGAACGTATCTTTCTTAGTTATATGATCTCTCTCTACTAGACCTTTATTATTAAGTCTTCTCAAGTTGTCGTCGGTAGTAGCACTCTCACCATCAAGACAGACAGTATATCCTTCATTTCTATTAGATACTGCTATATCGAAGAGTTGCCACTGTCCTGTAAATAGAAGCTGCGGGAAATTTTTGATAGATGCAATATGTCCTTCATGAAGCCACATCTGGTACTCAATATCATGTCTTTCATAGTTACCGGTTGTTGTAGTACTCATAAAATTGTCAGAATGACAGTGCTGAGTTCCACCACAACCATATTCAGATAAAGCAAGTGGTGTCTGCTTATTAGTTACTATATTATTTATGCGCGTATTTATCCTATTCGTCGGATTATTACTTGTTTTATCAATATACCAACCAACATACAGATTACAACCAAACCAATCCATCTGAGGATTACCCATCAAATTACTTGGATTATCTGAACTATGTGAAACAACATAACCAACCCAACGTTCTGGATCGATGTTTTTTATGAATGCTCGGTAGGCTTCAAGTTTTGTTTTAGCAGCCGAGGAATCATCAGTCGTTGCTTCATTAAAGAGTCCCCAGAATAGAATACATGGATGGTTGTAGTGCTGTCTAACCATGTCTTCATATTGAGTATAAAGATGAGTGAAATAGTCTTCAGGTAAAGACATCTGAAATTTATTCACACAAGGAACCTCAGTCTGAACTATGATTCCAAGTCTATCACACCAATCATATACTTCCTTCGGATGAGGATAGTGAGCAAGACGGATAAAATTACAACCAAGTTCTTGAACAATAGCAAACTCTTGTGTATAATCAGTATCATTCAGTGCATTAGCTTTTCCAGCGAGATCATCATGCATACAAACTCCTCTTAAGAAGTATGGAGATCCATTTAGTAGAAATCCAGTGTATGAATTTCCATTATATGTAATTCCTGTCTGTCCGCTCGGAGTTGACCCATTAATAGCATATTCATAGTATCTAAAGCCATAAGGTCTCTCGTACCTATGATATAAGTCTCCGTTATGATAGACTTCAAGGGTTACTGTATAAAGGTGTGGATCGGCTGTGCCGTTCCAAAGGTGTGGATTAGAAATAATTGTAGTAAATGTTATTTCATTCCCAGTGCTTGGTTTCTTCTTTCTATAATGGAAAGAGTCATCATCAATTTTACATATAACCTCCGCCCCAAGTGGTATTTTGGTTTTTACATTAATCGTCGCAGAAGCTGATGTCACTGTAGATGTAATATGAAAACCATCATATCCATAAGAAGCATCAGGAAGGACTGGACTACTAAGAAGCTTGACGTTCCCAAGAGTGGCGTTGAAGTTAAAGTCTCCAGCACAAGGAGCCAGGGCATTTCTAGTTGTATTACAGAGGGCAATTCTAATAACATTTTGTCCTACATGAATATAATTAGTTATATCTACAAAAAATGCATTATAACCACCCCAGTGCGTAGTAACTTTAGTCTCATCAATATATATATCAGCCGACTGATCAGCATGTTGAAACCATAGATAAGTCGGCTGTATTTTATATATGTCGATCGTAGTAGTAAAACTGAAAGTGCCCTTCGAATAACTAGACGAGTGGCCATCTATTGCATTTATAGAATACGGTAAAGTAATACTACTCATTGTTTATCTCTCCCATGTACTTAATAATTTATTCGATGCTTCAAATGGAGTTTCTGTACCATACTCTGCATTCTTAACTAGCCATACTGGACAGTAAACTGAAGACTTACCACTATTACCAGATGAAGTGTATGCATCTGTCGTATTGTATTCAGTAGAAGACCAGTAGATATCTCCAGTATGCCAGGTGCCATCATAATACCCACTAAAAGGTAAGAACATACATCCTTGGTTAAGATACACATCTAATTGTTCTGAAGTTATTCCAGCATTAGGTGTTGAATTATCCATATTAGCAAGGGCTGCACCAGTTATTGTTTCACTATCTGGAAATACAAGAAGGCCGGTCGTAGTTCCTCCGCTTAGTTGTATTAAAGCAAAATGTTTTGAAGAAGAATTATTTACAGTAGAGCCTGCTCTAGTCGTTCCTAGAATAGATGCCCATTCAGAATTTGTAGGCAATCTCCATCCATCGAGAGGATCAAGAGAATTATCTATACCTCCATCGGTTGTTGAAAATCCAGTTTTCTCAAAGAGAGCACCCATTTCAAGGAAGCTGAAATAATATGATCCTGATGTTTTTCCATAGGTCGTGCCATAAGAACTATAATTCCAAGAATCCTTAATTTCATATCCACTCGAACCATAGTAGAGAGGACCAGATGCAATCTCTAAGCCTGAGAATTTATATACATGCTCAACATAGATACACTCTTCTGTTATGACTGGACTTTGGTTTCCATTCTTTGATGAATAGGCATATATAGTTGTATCTTCATTTATTGTTATAGCTGAAGAATATAGACTGTAGTTAGCATCATCATTTAGTTTATAATAGATATCTGCACCTGAGGTATCACATGTAATTGTAATATGCTCACCATCACAGGATATAACAGGTGATGCTAGTACTTCATCATTATAAACTATCCAGCCAGTAGGAATTCCAGATGCTCCAGAAGTCCAGGAAGTATTTGCATCTTTTACAAATGTACCTGATGCAGCAACGTTTTGGGTCCAGTTCTGTAAACAGCTTGTTGCAGATTTAGTCGTCGCAAGACATTTGATATAGTTAAGACTTGAGCATCCAGTAAACATGTATCCATAACATTCTTGAACCAGGGTAGTAGCAAGTAAGTCAGGAGCACGTGTTATGGCGCACTGCTCAAACATATACCAATAGCAGGACGTACCAAGAGTTGTAGCGGGTAAGGCAGGAGCAACTTCTAGCTGTGTAGCATAGCTAAACATTGCACGATAACCGCACTGAGGTATAGTTGTCGCTGGTAATATAAGATTCTCAGCTGATATTACGTTTGACTTCTTAAATATTGAACAGAATACCCATGCAGTTGAAAGTGTTGTCTGTCCTACGAAATTATCTCCATAAAGAAGGCTCATGATATTACCTTCAATATTGTATGTTGCAGTACCTCCTTCAAATCCAGAATAGTTATTCTTGCTGGCATTACAATACCTTGTTTCAGAACCTCTAAATCTTACACTATCTCCTTGAGATACAGAAATTGTAGCGCCAGAACTGGTTGAAGTTATAGAAGTCCATGTTCCGTTATTCTTACTGTACTCGATTGTCTTTGTCGAATTAGAACCAAGAGCTTTCCATGAAATAGTTCCACTTGTAAGAGCAGTGAAAGTTAGGTAATCTTCGCTGTAATCGTGAACCGGCTCGATGCCTTCATATTCGCACTCTTCGGTTACTATGCTACTTGTCAAGTTATTCAGCTCAGAATATGCATAGAATGTAGTATCTTCATATATTGCTACCGGAGAATGGTACAGTTCATAGTTTTCTCCGTCAGTACTATAGTAAATAACTGCTCCTTGTGTAGTACAAGATATAGTTACATACTCACCATCACAAGTTATGACAGGATTATCAGGAGTTCCATCGTCATAATCACAGTTCTCACTAACAACAGCACTAGTTAATCCATCTTTCTCAGAATAGGCCTCAACTAGGACGTCCTCATTGATTGATATAGGAGCTGTATATAAGATGTAGTTTCCTTCACCGCCCAGCCTATAGTAAATACTTGCTCCGGCAGTAGCACAGGTTATTGCTACACTTAGGCCATCACAAGTTATAACGGGGACGGCAGGAGTTCCATCATCAAATATACACGTTTCTGAAGTAACGTTGCTTATTATATGCTGGAAAATAGCATATGCTTGAACAGTTGTATCAGCAGAAATTAGAAACTGTGAAGTATATAGGTTATACTTACTTGAAGAATCTGTCCTATAATAAATCTTGGCTCCAGGGGTAGAACAACTTATTCCGACTCTTGTACCATCACAAGATATAGTCGGGGCTACTACTTGTGCAGTTGTATCTAGCCTATTAACTGAAAAGTCATATACCGTAACATTGGCATAACGATAGGGCTGACCTTGCATATTAAGTGCGTATCCAAGGGTGACCTCCAAATTCATATCATCTTGCAGATATTTATTAAGCGATAGTGCATATTCTTTTGCAAGATTATCATGTAATCTGAACTTATTTGTCGACTCCGCAGGATTATATGTTATGATAAGGTCATAGACGTGATCGATATGTCTAGTTAGTATATTTGTAGACGTAGTTTGTGATTCTCCAACAAGGGTTCTTCTAAACTGTAATGTTGCACTTGAAGTAGAGCCTGATTTTGCAACTGCCCATCTAATATCAAATCCTGGCCAGATATTACCAACTTTTGCAGTTGCTTTCGCGGACATGATATTATATAAGTAGTTAGCACCAGTATCTTCTGTATCCGCAACTACAGGAGGATTTGGTTGTTCTTCTGCAGTTGTTCTAAATCTTATATGCATTGTGAAGCCCTCTTCAAATCCAAATGGAATGAATTCAGTATCAACACCACTTCCAGTAAGATCCTTACCGCTACCTTCGCTTGCGCCAGTATCAATTGTATATCCAGTTACAGTCGGATCTCCATTCTCATTGAATTCTACATCCTGAGTATCAATATTACCAGTTGTATCTGTTGCTACATTCTGTTGGTCAGTCGGATCTCCAGAAGAATTGTAGTTGGTTGTAGAAGAAGAACTTGAACCGTCTGCATTAACTTCGGTTTCATTTGTAGTTGAGCCTGTTGTATCACCATTTTCATCATAGTGGACAGTTTCAGATTGAGAGGAGCTTGAACCATCTTCATTTTCTGTAATAGTAGAGGAGGTCTCTGAACTGGTTCCATCAGAATTAGTGATTGTAGTATTCTCCTCTGTCGTTACTGAACCATTCTCGTCAGGTGCAGAAGTCGTTGACGTTGTCTCAGTACTAGAACCATCAGAATTAGTCGTCGTACTTGTTGTAGTGCTTGAACCATCCTGATTCTCTGTAGTTTCTGTCGATGTTGTACTAGAAGAGCCATCATCATTGAGAATCTCAGTAATACTTGTAGTTGTAGTAGAACCGTCTTGATTCTCTATGACAGTTGTGGTCTCAGTAGTTATCGTGCCATCTTCAGAGACTGTTGTCTGGCTCGATGACCCAGATTCATAGACTAGAGATATGGTTTTGCTAGTTGTATATCCTCCGTAAGTCGCTGAAACTACTATATTTCCACTTCCAAGGATGACTATGTTTCCAGAAGAATCAATAGTTGCGTACTGATTTCCTTCTGTAATTGACCAGACTGGTGTTATTACCAAAGAATTATATCTTGCAATAACATTTCCGGATGTTCCAGTTATCGTATCAGAAGATTCTATAGTGAGTTGATTATCGTAAGAAACCTCTATAACCTTGCTGGCTGTATTCCCTTGATAAGTTGCCTGGACAGTTATACTATTTTCATGAGCTCCTTCGGTTATAGAAACTTTACCATTATTATTTATACTAGCATAAGTCCCACCAGATGTAATTGACCAAGTGGGATACACAGTAGAATTTCCAAATTTAGCAGTCAGGTAGAATTGTTTTCCTGTATACTCAGACTGACCTTGGATTGATAATGTAGGCAGGTCAACTGATCCACCAAAAAAGTATACATGATTCTCTCCTAAAGCAGATTGAAGATCGCTCTGTACCTGCCAAGAACCACTCACTTTCTTATAAACTTCTGATACAGGGACCCACTGATTTCCTATTTTTATAAAATTTGCCATACTTTAGGAATTTTTATAAATATATATTCTTGTTGTATCTATTATTGAGCTTGGATCTGACATTTCTGTCCATACACCATTTACCTTCTTATATACACGGTCTACCAATACAAACGAACTGTCTTGTTTCAGGTAAAGATGACTTTGTGAATATTCCTGAACTATAAGAGTATGTATCTCAAAAATATTTTGAATTATGTATTGATAGACTCCATTATTATTCGTTATTTGTGATGTAACATTCACCCCATTATCTAAAAGAGCTATCTGACTTAGATCAGATGTGGAAATTGTGAATGTACATGACTCTCCTTCATAAACTGAGGTAGAAACAGGGGATATGGTTGCATCTTGATAGGTTGAAGATGCAGTCAAAGAAAATATTGGTTTATCTTCTATCCGTATAGTCTTACTAGTTATGGCGAAAGATGTATATAGATAATAAACATCAGCTTCATATGTGTATGCCACTACTAAGTCTGCTCCATAAAAATAAATACTTCTACCAACGGTTCCTGTTCTTCCTGTGATTTTTAATCTTACATTATCTAACTCATCTCTAGTAAACTCTCCTATGTTCATCAAAGAATATGTATCAGCTGTTGTATTTGTGTACCAATCCCTATAATTCCTATCACTCTTCGATGTAGTCCCAGAAAAAAGTTCAACTCCGGTGTCTGTAGATGAAAAAGAATTACTAACACATATTTTAAAACTACAAGAAACAGAAAGTATAGTCGCCGAACTTGGAATACTTGACACATCAAAATTATAGTATACATACTGCGTCGAGTTTTTGGAACCTGGCTGTAATGTAGCTCTTGATGTACTAGTAGTTCCTGAAAAACCATTACTTTGAGAAGTAAAAGTCTTGAACGTATTATCAGAATGAGATCCTGGAATACATGTTATAGAACCACTATCTATTTCCCTTTCGATAGACACATTATTATTTTTTATATCATTATCATAAATACTAATATGATCTATCTCATTTGTATAAATTTTGACATCAATATTAGAACCCTGGCCGACTTTTAGGGAAGTACCAGATGGGGGAACAATATTACTAAGCTTTGAAGAATTATCTACAATCGTTACATATACAGAAGGAACATCTTGAATTGTAATATTGTGGTCAGAAGAAATATCCTCTATAGTATAGGTATAAGTTGTTCCAGAAGTATTTACTAAGTCCAACGTAACACTTGTATTATTATCTTTGACATTGACCTCGGTAATATCACTTATATTGCTGAAAGTAACAACCCCACTCTCTCCTTCTGTTACATACTGGCTTAATGGAGATATTGTTGCAGATTCTGACTGAGATGAAGTAGTTATCTCATATTGTATCTCATTATATGAATAGGTAATTGAAAGATCAGCCCCATAGAAACGTACATATCTGGTTGAAGTTCCACTTTTTTGAGATGTTATACGCAATTCAAGACTGTCCAGTTCTTCCCTTGTCCACGTTCCGCAATTTGTATACGTTCTTACAGCTATATCAGAATCATTTGTAAAATCAAGAGCGGTTCCTTTTGCAGTATTTCCGCAAAAAAATTGTGCCCTGGCTGTAGAAAGTCCGCTAGCATTACTGCAAGCAACCTTTATCTGGCAGGTGACTGAATTGATAGTGGCATTGTCAGGAATTCCTGAAATACCAAATCCCCACCTGGAACTACCTTCACCTCCTGTGGCCGGTGTAAATTGTGAATATGTATCTGAACTAGAGCTTGTTAATGAATTAGAGGTTGGGTAAGTCGTAGAAGCAAATCCTCCTCCAGAAGTTCCACCGTATGAACCAACTGTTCCTATATATTCTACTGGTATTCCAGTCCACTGTTGATTAGTATGCTCAATTATCCTACTCATTATAATTAATATTGAAATAAAGTTAAGCCGCAAGTTTAATTTCCTACGACTTAACTTTATCTTATTTTATTAAGTTTGTAAATAAATGTCTCCATCATTTCCTAAGCTATTACTTGGGGTTTCTGTTCCTGAGTATAGGGATGCAGGAGTTACGAGAGCCCACGCCCCATTAACAACCTGTAGTATCTTTCCATTATCACTAGAAGATACTGATGGAAGAGTATTTAAAGTTACATTACCAGTTCCTGTTATTGTCTGGTTATTGATAGTCTTTATATCCTGATGAGAAGTTATAACAGTTCCAACATCAGCAATACCATTAGTTACGGTTACATTAGAACCATTAACTTTAACACCAGTCAGAGTGCCAGAATTCTTAGTAAATCCCCAGCCTGATACTGTAGATTCTGTTACTGCGCTTGGAATATCAGAGGTTACTGCAAGAGTTCCGGTTTTTGATGGCAGCGTAAGAGTGTAGCTGTTGTTCCCTCCAATTGGCTTGTATTGTATACTAGATAAACCATATGTAGTGGAACTGTCATATCCTTGTCCTAAAGTAAATGTATTACTTCTAAAACATAACCCACCAGTATCTAGAATTGTAGAATTTGAATTACCAGTAATCTTTAATTCTGGATCAAATTCTCCATCAAGATTTGCTATAATAGAAGTGCTTCCGCGGCTAAGTCCAGTTGATGCTCCTTGAACAGATTGATCAGCGGACCAAGATACAGGAAGATAATTACCTGAAACAGTATCATCTGTCAAATCGGAAAGCTTTGTGGGAATAGTGGGCTTGTTAAGAATCTCAGCAGAACTTCCAGAAGCAGCACTCCAATCCGGTTTTACATTAACCTGAGCTCCTGTCTCTATACCACTAAGTTTCGTCTTCTCAGCGGATGTATAATCTTCACTAGACAAACCTTTTCCAGACTCTTGAGCTACAAATTCTCCGTCAGCTTCGGTCTTTGTATAGTAGTTGGTTGGATTAAAGATACCAGATAATGGAATTTCAATATCTTCTTTGCCCGCATCTGTATTGAAGGTAACAACAAGACAAGAGACTCCAGCATTAGTTCCAGTCTCCGGAGTTGCTATCTCTACATCATCAACCATTCCATCTTTAATAAAATCAGTTGCATCGATATATTTCTTTACTGTCTCTCCGTGCTTAAAGTTAATTCTCTTAGTGCCAGAATCATATGCAACCTCATCAAAATAATTGGCTACGTCTGGAATAGTAGCGGATATAGAAGCTACACCATTAGTTACAGTAGCATCTACATTATTAAATTTAACACCAGTGAGAGTACCTGTATTGCTGGTCTTCGAATTCCAATTACTAATATCAGATTCTGTGATACCAGAAGCGGCTGATGCACTAAAGACTGGATCAGACTCAGAGACAACAATAGTTCCTAAGTCTACTACCCCAGAAGTTCCTTTCGAAGCACCATTCATAGTAATACCAGTAATTGTGCCCGTATTACTAGTAAATCCGCTATCATTCTGAAGATCTGATACTTTAGTAGGGACTGTAATATCCCCCACAGAATCTTCAATATCAGAGACTCTATCTTCTAAGTCATTTATAGCCTCTGCAGTTACATATTCATTTTGAGTTATTACAGTATAAAGACCTCCCGATGTAACTGGATTAGTTGAATTTTCTGTTGGAGCTGAATCAAATGTAAGAGCGTCTTGTTTTCCAGACCAAGTAGATTTCTCAGTGTCAGTTACAAATCTATGCGTCGCGTCGTCTGATAGATCTGAAAGCATTGTTGGCACAGTAATCTCAACTGCTTTATTTACCGGAGTTATTACAGTCTCGTTTACACTGATAGTCTCTATAGTATTAACTTGAGCACCTGATTCAATGCCTTCAAGTTTAGATTTTTCTAGTGAGGTATAGTCATTTGAAGATAGACCCTTACCACCTTCCTGGACTACAAGATATCCAAGATCTACGCCTCCAGACGATGTAGTAGTGCCATTAAGGGTGACACTTGTAATAGTTCCTGGTTTATCCGTAAAGCCCAGATCATTTTGGAGATCTGATACCTTAGTCGGGATATCAGATTTTAAAGGAACCTTGGCCGCCAAAGCTTCCGCAAAAGCGGCCAGGTTCTCATTACTTACAACTTTTTTATTGTCTGCAGACATTATATTGTAGTTTTATTTGTATTTTAAATTAATTATTCGCTAGGAAAACAGCTATTGACAATACCCTGAATCTCTGTATTTGTCATATATTCAACTGTTAGTGAAGCAGCACTGACTCCAGAGTCAACAAGATTACCATTTGCATCAAGAGCAGCTAGATTACCATTTGTAGGATTAGATGCACGAGAAGCTTTTCCTGCAAGAGCAGTTACGAGAGCAGAGTCGTTGACAGTAATAACTCTTGTAGTAGCAGAATTTTCATCAGCAGCCACACTAAGAGATACATAAGTACCATCAACGTCAGAGATTGCCTGAATTGCAGAATTGGCAGCAGCAAGAGAAGTGATTGCATCAGAGGTTAACCCAACGGTAACAGTAGTTCCAGAACCAGAAGCAGTTACATAATTAGTACTATTGGAAGCAACAGCACCAGAAACAGTAACGGAAGCAGCCTTTGTATCTGCATAATCTTTAGCATTCTGTTCTGCAGCAGCAGCTTTACCATCTGCATATGTTTGAGCTGAAGCAAGAGCAGCAGCGGCTGCGCCAGCAGCTTCAACCTCTACTGAATCAACAGCTGTAATTTGACCATCTACCTGAGTTACGCCAGAAAGAACCATTGTTCCATTCGCTGCAGGAGTTCCAGCAGCATCAAGGTCAGCATCGAGAGCAGCAATTTCAGTCTCGACAGCAGCCTGGGCAGCGGCCGCAGCGCCAGCGGCTTCAACCTCGACGGAATCAACACCAGTGATAACTCCATTAACCTCAGTAATACCAGAAACTACGAAAGTACCAGAATGAGCGGCATTACCGGAAGCATCAACATCTGCATCAAGAGCAGCAATAAGTCCATCTGCATAAGTCTTAGCAGCATCACGACCTGTATCAATAGCAGTCTGAACGCCAGCTAGTTTAAGACCATTTGCGCCGACGGTTAGGAATGCTTCAGAAGTATTGTCAACAACTGCGGAAATAACATTAGCATTGGAAACATCAATACCATTGCCAGCAGTATAAGCATCTACAAGCTCATTAACTGGTAGATAAATATGCTGTGCAGTCTCACTAGCATCCGTAGTGTTTATTACGAAATCAATATACTTATCACCAACAGCGGCTCCGGCATAAGGGGAATCAGCAGTAGCAACAGTTTCAATAGAGGCATCCTTTACTAAGAAGTCTTTAGGAATGTTGATTTTTACACCAACCTGAGAACCACCTTGTTTTACGATATAAGTGGCTGCATAACCAGACTCAGCACTTCCCTGCTTTTCAACAGTAACAACACTTCCTGTTCCGCCTGCATTAATAGCAGTCTCGAGAGCTCCAAGAACTGTCTGTAGGTCGCCAGCTGCAATATCATCAAGAGCAGCAACTGAGATATTAGCTGCTTCTGGTTGAGCACGAGTTACAGTAATAACGCCATCTTCTTCAGATACAGAAGTTACAAACTGATTTGCAACAGCTGTATCAGCGGAATCTAGAGCATTGATCGCAGTTGTAATCTGACTGGAGACGCTACCGCCATTTCCGAGAGCATCGTCGAGAGCAGCTTTTACGCCATAGACAGTCATGTTGGCTGCGGTATCTGAAGAAGTACCTAAGACAGCAGCGGCTGCGCCAGCTACATCATAATTAGAAGCTAAGCCATCTGCATAATTTTTAGCATTTTGTTCTGCAGTTGCAGCTGCACCAGCAGGGTCAACCTCAACGGAATCAACAGAGACTCCAGTAATAGCACCAGCGGCCTGGGTAATATCAACACCAGAAACTACAAAAATACCACTATGTTCTGCAGTACCAGTAGCATCAGCACCTTCTTCAGCATCAAGTTCACCAAGAGCAGTTGAAATCTGAGTAGCCACGCTGCCACCATTTCCAAGGGCCTCATTAAGGGCGGCCTTTACACCATATACAGTATTTGCACTTGACTGGTCGGTAGCTGCACCTAAGACAGCAGCAGCAGCACCAGCTGCATCAAAATCAGTTGTTGCAGCATATGCAGCGCTTCCAAGACCGTGAACGGCAACATCAGACCCATTAACTTTGATAGTACCATTATTTGTTCCCTCTACAACAGTAATATCAACCGCCTTGTCTGAATTTGGAGTTAATGCAGAGCCATTTACTTTTACCGACTCAAGAACATTAACTTGAGCACCTGCTGCAATACCAGCAAGTTTTTCTTTCTCAGATGTAGTAAAGTCATTTGTTGATAGGGCCTTGCCTTCCTCAAGGGCTACAAATTTGGTTTTTAGTTTAGCATAATATTGCTGACCAAAATATAATAGACCATCTGAATCAAGAGTTTTCTTTACATTAGCCATAATAAATTAGATTTAAGTTGTTTTAGATTAAGTTTTCGAAAATTGATCCAACTAGACTATTGATTTCAGTATTAGTCATAGCATCCCAATCTTCATCATCGTCATATCCTCCGCTAGCTTCCATCCCAGCTATTTTTATTTCAAGTCTATTAATATCTTCATTGATAGCGCCAATGGAATCGGAGTTTGTTCTAATCGCTTCTGCTACCTCCCCAAGAGTATCTAGTTCTTCGGGGGCATTGTTTACGACTTCATCAATTTTTTCTGCGGTTACCTCTTCAACAGTTTTCTTAACAACTGTCTCATCGACTGCCACATCGCGACCTAGAACCTGTCGTATATAATTCTTCCCGTAGTATATCTCTGCCATACTTTGAACAAAATTAAAACCCCTGACTTTTATTTCTTAGTCAGAGGTGGGGTAGGTTTGTTTAAAATAATCCGAGAAGATTCATTATATCGCCGAGGTTGGTATTACTCTCTACCTTATCTTCAACCTTAACAATTGAACCCTCACTATTCAGATATTCAGTTCCCTTAAGGATAACTTCTTTCCTCTGAATAGCATAAGCCTTCTCGTAATTTTCACTGGCCACTTTCATTCGTCCTACCCAGTATTTAGCATATTCGCCCTCCACAGAATCTGGATCATAGGGTTCTTTAAATAAGCCTGGTTTTGGTTTAGGACATTCAAATCTTATAGTGACCTCGATGTCATCATTTTCAGAATCAGTTTGTTGATACTCCCAATAAAAGTATCCATTACCATTACTTTTATACGTCCCGGATGCAGAGGTTAAGTCTTCCCAAATATCCGGAATTAAAGAAATTATATTGGTAATGGCGGGTCGTTTTGGGATTACCATTATCTGTTCTTGGTTCAGTGCATTTCCATCAATCCATGCCTGACCCTTAATAACTTTATAATCTGCCATTACTTTATTATACTTAAATAATAAAAGAAAGATATAACCTAAGTAATGTCAGATATATCTTTCCTTAATTCAATCGATTTTTACTTTCCTGACATTAGTTTTTCACCAAGTTTCAGATAAGCAATTGCATTATAGAATTCAGAATAAACTGGAGTCCAATGAATGAAGTTTCTATCCATATGTTTTTCAATCTCTTGAATTACATATGGGTCATTTTTATACTTTTCAAATAAATACCCAAGTCCACCAAGAATTAAGACACCATTCGACTGATCTAAGTAGGAGCTATATTTTTCTTCAAGCAGGTTCAAAACATATGCTACATATTGCTTAGAAAAATCATCTACCTGGCCTGTCAAATCATAGTCTCTTCCTCGTTTTAAAAGATGTCCAGTATCCACTACAGTCTGTGCTTCTTTAAGAGAGATTTGAAATCCATAGTTCTTGAACACATGGTCGCAGATAGCATGAGAGATTCGGATAATACCAGAATCTTTTATACCCATAGCTGCTCCCGTCGATGCTTTCCCTTGAACTACACAAGCAAAATCTAATGTCTCAAAACCTCCATCAACTATAAGATAATTCCGAAGCTTTGTCATATTAGATTTCGTAGATTCCATACTTCCAAGGTCAAGGCCGAATTCTGAGTAACTTTCCTTTGCTGCAATGCCTTGAGGAAGAAGCATAAAGTAGTGTGGATCTTCAATTAAGAGTGTATCCTGAATATACTTAAGAAGATCGTCAGCCATATCAGAGAACGCCAGGGAAAGTCCAATTATAACTTTATCATAGTGTACATCTGAATATTTTCGTAAGAGATAGCTAATCCAGACCGGAGTTACTACCTTAAGATCTTCATAAGTTTTCATATCCAAGAGAAACTCTTTAGATACTTTTAGTGCCGCTGGACCTAAGACATAAGTTTGATCTAAGAGATTAAACATTATATCATTATCCATCTCAAGCGGATTATTTATTTTTGCTACAGCATTTATAAACTTATCAAACTGAATTAATCCAGCACTATCATGTCTTGCCACTTTAACGCTAGAATACCCTACATCAATTGCAATCAACTTCATTCTATTATTTTCCATTATTTTCTAAATCTTCAATTATTGCTTTATAAGTATTCAAAATCTCTTTATTAATTTTCCAATCTTCTAAGTACCCAGTCATTTCGTCTTTCAGGTATCTTAGAGGAACATGAGGAAGAAGTGCAGTATAACCAGTTGTGATAAACCCAACAGCATAGTCATCATAAACTTTCTGGTCAATCATTCCAGACTGATCTATATGAAAATTACGAACTATCACCAGCTGAACTAATCTACCGTCTTCTTTTCCAAGCGGTCGGTAAGCAAATACAAGGTCCCCACTAAGTAAGGATGAATGTATACTTCCCCAAATTGACGATGCTACTGCCATTGAATCTTCCCATCCCCAAATATATCTCTTCTCGATTTCTTCTTTATTACCAATCGTTTCCATAGTTATATCCGAGTGTCTCTTCGCTATCCTCTTTCCTTCTGTTCTCTGTTCTAATGCTTTGTCCATCACTTAAAATATAAATTAATACATAGTAACTTTCGGGTTCACTACAATCAACTTCCTGAAGACCAATCGAATCCACAGGAAGGTCTTTAAGCTCACCCATGAGTTTCGACAGACATGAAAATACATACTCTAAGTACTTCACCGTCTCAACCCATTTTTTCATTTTATAAAGTGCAAAGTATTCAATCCAAGTTCCTCCTTCCAAAGACATCTCCCTAGACTCTAAGAATTTTAATCTTAGACCGGGAGTTTCTTTTTCAGAGAGGGATAGAATTTTTTCTGTTATTGCATTTTCAACTCCGAGTCTTTTATCTCCTCGAAGCCGTAAAATTCTTTGAATCTCTCTACAGCTGCTAGAATCTACCAGAATCCCCAAAACCAGTTCCTCCTCGTGATGTATCTGTTATACTCATAGTTATATCTAAGACAGCTCTCTCAACTTTAGCTAAAACAAGCTGTGCAATTCTTTCTCCTGGATTTACTGTATACGGTTCAGAAGATAGATTAATAAGAATGACTTTAATTTCCCCTCTATAATTTGAATCTCAATTTTATTATCATATAGGCTCTTTATCCTATATATCTGCACCTTCATTTTTGTCCGTTATACGTGCAGTTTGGACTATATCTTCACCTTTTTTCAAGGGCAGGGCACTCGTGTCGACATTACCGTCCTCAGCATTAACTGTTAGGACTTGGTCGTTAGTCTCTGAACCTACATATATATTTCTATAAATGCTTGGCTGCTGATTATCTTCGTCAAGACTTTCCAGCAATTCACCCTGTTTTACAACGACTTGTTTTGTTATGTCTAAATCAATTATTTGTTCATAAAACTTCTTTTGATCTTCGTTGCATAAATCAAAGAACTGTTCTCTTGTTATTTTTCCCGTATGCAAAGCAGCTATTAGAATATTCCCAAAATGTCTGTGAACTAGCATGTGAGCAGAACGTGGCAATAACACTAAGTTATGAACATCATTATTATTATGATTAGCATCTTTATGGTGTATATCATAATTTTTGGGAAGATTCTTTAAAGCTCCCAATCCAAAATGCTCTTTAACTATATGCCTATAAATATCTTTATTGCCAAGGTCTCCGGACTTTATTCCATTTTCTATGGATCTATATCTAGAATTCTTAGAACCAGATCTAGTTCTAGAGAACCACTCACTTTTACAAGAAGGAGAACCACAAGTCCTATGGTGTGCTAAAGCACTCTTCTTAGAATAATACTTTTTTTCCACATATAGGACAGGTAAGCTCAATTTTTTCACTTCTTGTTCTGCTATTATATTTTGAAAGACACTCTTTACTGCAGCATACATATTTTTTAGCTCGAGACGGTGGTACAAACTCATGCTTTCCGCACTCTGCACATACAACCTCTACTTTATTTTGTTTTTTGCCCTTAAGAGAGCCAGTTCTTTTACACTCTTCTATATAATTGTTATAACACTCTCTGCAACAAAACCTGCTAGAATGTTTTTTGCTTTAAAATGGTTTTCCGCAACGTTCACAAATTAAGTTATACATAAATTTTAATTAATCTAGACTATTGATAATCGTTCCTGGGGTATTAAGTACAGAAATTCCAAATTTAGCAGCTAGTCCACTCCTAGGTCTTACTTGAATTTCATATCCTTCAGGTATTTCTACATAAAGACCTGTCGGAAACAGATATCTCTCAAGACTCCTCAAGGTAACCGGACTATTTGTATTAGCTCTAACATCCATTCCTGAATCCCCCAAATGTGCGTACTCTGGGAGACCAAACCTAGACTCATTTATTACTTTGACTTTGACTTCCATTTTACAATACTTTTCTATACTTTCTTTTAACTCTATATTTGAACCACCACGAAAGACCTGAGATAAATCGAATACTTCCAATAATCCCTGGTCCTTTCCAAAGTTCCTTCTCGTTGACTGAATAAACATCAAATCCATAATCCTCAGGACTAATATTTATCCTATCCTTCAAGAGTTCACCGGAGTTGATCAAGTTTTGCATAGTGGTCATTAGATAATCATAGTCCTCAGGGAGAAGATATGTAGGCTTATAAAGATCTTCAAGTCCAAGACAATAATAGATAGGAAATCTTAGGCGGACAGAAATTCCAGCCTGTTCCATAACTAAAAGTCTTGAATCCTTTTCATACCAAACTTTAATAGGAACTGCTATACCAGAACTTACCATTTGTTTGCTAAAAGGAATAAGATTATTATAAGTTTCAATAAGATCTTCTTGAATTCTACTAATTATACTAATATTTCCAAGACTATCTACTAATTCGTCTATTGATCTTGCCATTAGTCTTCACTAGTTGCACAGAAGACATCAATTCCCATTTGGTCAAGAAGATCGTAAATTCTAGAGATTAATGAATTATTAATGCTTCCAGTTACTTCTTTAATTCTTCTAAGGTTATCAAAGAGCTCATTGAAAGGATTGCTCATTCCAACAAACTTATCACCAAAGAGACCGGACTCATCTACAATCCTCTTAAGAATAGAAGGAATATCCTCGTCTGCTGTAGGAATTATTTTGATTGCGGTCGGATAGTCATTCTGAATAAAATTACGGTTAATTACGTTCCATTCGACAGTACCTTCAGGAACGCTAACTGGATTCTCTTCATCGTCTGTAACATTTAGAATTTGAAACTTGAGTCCAGACTTTCCTAGATAGTAATTAATGCATGCTAAGTCCTTTCTTGTAAGAACTTCGTCGCTATTAACAACTGAACTAAGATTGCCCATCCCAAGTCTTGCTTCTATTTTGTCTAAGTTATCTTTTAGGAAACCTCTTGTAAAATCTTCAATAGAGGTTCCAATAGCCTCGCGATCAAAGCGATTACGGGCTAAACATCTGCCTACCCTTGAGTCAAGGGCGTCGACAGGAACTGAATACAGATTTACTTCAATCATTTATCTATTTTATTTATAATTTTAATCCCGGGCTAGTAACCACAAGGTATATTGCCCATAATCTTTCTTCAATGCTACAGTACTCAAATTTAGTTTTTTCGAGTTCTGTAAAATCTCCGGCTGTCAAGACAGCTCTATATATTTCGCTGAAATTTATGTCTTTTCCTTCTTTCCATTCTATAAGACGGTCAATCATCCAAGACATAAATTCGCCATTATGAATTGTCTTAAAATCTAAGAGCTCAAATTCAATATCTCCTGTGGCAGTTTTAAGAAGGTCCCAGAATAATGTAATTCTAGCACTATATCCATATTTAATCCACAGAAGATTATATGTCGCTCTTGTTACGTCAGGGTAGTCAGTATTTTCTATATTTGTTATAAAATCAGCCACCTTGCATCCTCCTGACATATTCATCTCGTAGTACTATCCAAGAAGAGAGAACCACAAGATCTAAGTTTCTTTTTCTGGCGTCAGTGTTCATATAAGACATCAGATAATTTCTATACTGGATATAGAAACCAGGGTCGATATCCTCTTTCCAGTTTACGTTATCTTCAACTAATTTTAAGATTCTTTCTAGGTCTATATCTGTATCTTCCCATTTGAAGCCGTCTATGACCAAGAATTTATTTAAATCAAGTTGTGAAAGATATTCTAGAGACTTAAGATATCCGGACATTCTCGATTCCCTCGAAGAACATCTAGTATTTCCACATTTCAATCTAGATCCATATATATCAGACTCTGACATCTGATATCCACATGAGCACTGAGGAAAAGTGATAGGTCCTCCAGGTTTAATACACTTCTTAATAACTGGTATTACTTCCTGTGACATAACTATTGATACTTTAGCCCCAGGTCCTATTTTTTCTTTTATTATTTTCTTAATACTCCCACTTGGCTTAGTAATCTTAGATCCATGTAATATAACAGGATCTATAATTACGTTGCAACTCCAACTATCCTTTCCTTTTCCAGATTGATCATTGAATTGAAGTGATTGTACAGTGGAGGTAACTACTGCATCAGTATCACTTCCGGCACCCGCAAATTTAAGAGCACCTATTGTTTGGCCAGAATGATCATACAAAACAGTTCCATCAAATAAAAATTTTCCAGTACTTGTTGTCTGTTGAGTATTTGAAAATAATTCTGGATTTTCTTCTAAATCTTCAACAGTAAATACATCAGCAGGAGCGAATTTTATTCCCCACTCATTTCTTACTGTTTGAAAACTTTTAAGAATCTCTCTATAATCAAAATTTCGAATAGCGACACCGTTTGGGGTGTCGTCTGTATAATATCTATATACTCTGAGAGTAAGATATCTATCAACTTCGTCTTGTAAATATATTGAATTTATATAGGCATTGGCTTGTTGTCTAGCTCTTTCCGGATCTGTTTTTTCAGGAAGATTATTCAGATCAAGAAGAGCCTCACACTGAACTGCTACAATCCCTAACGGAAATCTAGGAATAAATTTATGAAGTTTCCAAGTTTGGTCAACCCCCCAACCAGTAGATGTTTTAGATCCAGTATCTGTCGGAAGATTTTGATTACCTACAGTAACTTCTCTAAAAGGAATGCCGGTCTCTGGATTAATATATACAGCAATTGAACTTCCATCAAATTTTCCTGTTATATACAACTTTTTCCCTAACTCCTGCTCTCTTAATTTAATAGCATCGAGCATGGACATTCCTTCGACTTTCCTTTTTTCTATTTTTTCAATATACTTATTTTCTGTTCTAGTCCCCTTTAGATATGTCTGAAATATATAATCTCGTACTGAAAATCCATCTTCTTCGATAGCTTTTCTTTCTAGAGAATCAAATGTTGCATCGTCCATCCCCGTCGGAATAGAGTCAATCCAATAAGCTTTAGCGGCGTAAATTAAATCTTTCCACTTCTCTAAGATACTGTTCTTTATTTCCATAGAAAATTATATTATTCTACTAGTAAGGGTCTAAAGTTCCCCTCCAATTTTCAACAGCCACCCTAGAATTATATTTTGTACTTCTTCAGTGAAAACCTTGCTAACACTGTAATTTTCTTGAAGAGCCTCAACATCTTTTTTGTTTATCTTAGTTCCACTCTTTACTGCTATCCTAATAACACCAAGAGGATTAACAGACGTACTACATTTTAGCTCTTTAACCTCATATCCACGCTTTTCAAGAAAATCTTTTTCTTTCTCATATGGAAATATCATACCAAAAGGCTTAGGCATTCCCATTAGCGTGGCTATAGATTTAAACATCCAGCAAGGCTCATCATCATCAAAACCATCGTCGGCACCTGGAAATTGGAAATCTTCAAATGGATTACCATTATCAGAATCGTCATCTCCACCGATTGGGAAATAATTGAATGATTTGCTTTCGTCGTTATTTCTCATATAAAATTAATAATTTAAAATTAAAAGATAATTGCGATATTCCTCGCATCATCATATATAAAGTTCTTACGCCTCCTAAAGCGCAAAAAGTGGTATTTCAAGGAAAAACTCTTGCCTTAGGAATAATCTTAAGGCAAGAGCAAACTATTATTATGGCGATTTACATTACGGGAACATCTCCTGTTCCTGATGCACTACTATTTTCTTCTTTTGGTTCTGGATAAATTACTTTATCAATCAAAAGGATGGTTGATGCAGTCGAAATAGCATTTTCAAGAGACACTCTAAGAACCTTTGAAGAATCTAGGATACCAGACTCAGGAAGATCAACATACTTCTTGTTCTTAGCATCATAACCAAAGTTTTCTTTTTTTGATTTCTTCATAGTTTCGTAGACAATATCCCCAGATGCTCCTGAATTTTCTGCAATTGTCTTTATAATAACGGGTAAGGCTGAGAATACAATCTTAGCACCTTCAGTTTCATCTCCCTGAAGATCTTTCCAGAATGTAGAATCTTTTTCTACATCAACGGAGCCTCGAAGATAGATATATCCACCACCTGGCGCACATCCTTCAGCGATGGCAGATTTAGAGGCAAGAATAGCATCCTCTACGGTCTGCTTCTTATTATTTACTTCGACCTCGCTCGCACCACCAACAGAAATAATTCCAATACCACCTGCAAGATTAGCAAGACGCGACTCAAACTTAGATTTATCATAGTCAGAAATTTTAGGATCACTTAGACGATTTTTAAGAACTTCAATTCTTCCATCTATTGCTGCCGGGTCTCCCTGTCCTTCATAAATAACAGTATCGTCCCTAGAAATGACTACCTTCTTAGCTCTACCAAAATTAAGAAGATGATTAACCCCCTGGTCACTAACTGATAGGCCATTTTCCTGTGTATAATACTGCGCTCCAGTTGCAATAGCTATGTCAGCCATTACATTCTTTCTTGAGTCTCCATAGTCCACGCCCTTAACGACACAGCATCGAACGGCACCACGAAGTACATTGAAGACAAGCATGGTATTTACAGATTCGTCAATATCATCACAGATAATTAGGAAAGGTTCACCCGTCTTAGATAGTGCTTCGAGAATAGGAATCATCTGATTAACACTAGATAATTTCTCCCCGATTACTACAACATACGGATTTTCCATTATACACTTTCCATTATCGTCGGTAGCATAATTAGGAGAAGCCCAGCCACGACTGAGTTTCATACCGGCCGTTACTTTAATTGTTGTTTCAAGACCGCTAGAATTCTCAGCAGTCAGGATTCCATTAATACCAACTTCCTCAAATCCCTTAACAACTAGATTTCCAATTTCAGGGTCATTGTTGGCAGAAATGGTAGCAACTTTTCTAATCTTCTCAAGGTCGCCGTCGATTGGGGTAGATTTCGACTTTATATAATTAGTCATCCATCGTCCCGCTTTAATCATTCCGGCTTTAAGTTCATTCACATTTGAACCAGTTTGAACAGCTTTCTGTCCTTTTGTAACTAATTCTTTAATGAGAATAGAACAAGTACTAGTACCATCACCACTAAGAGATTCTGACAGGGATGCTGCAGATTTAACAAGCTGTGCACCTAAGTTCATTGCGGCATCAGAATATGAAATAGATTTTGCAACAGTAGCTCCATCTCTTGACACCTCTGGTCCCAGGTCATTATAGATTGCAACAGCTTTTCCGGCAGGTCCTAGTGTAGTTTTAATAGTATTTGCTGTTTTTACTACACCTTCAATAACTTTTTCGTTTCCGTTTAAGATAATTTTTCCTTCACTCATAATACTACAATAATTTCATTTAAAGAAACAACTCTATACTTCTTCCCATCTTGTATAAATTCCTTTCCGGCGCCTTGATACATATATACCTCATCGCCTTCTTGAACATCTACAACTTTAGACCCCACCGATATAACTTTTCCTTTTTCGATACCACTAGGGTCGGTCGGAAGTTCAAATGTTCCAATTTTCTCAGTAGGTCCTCCTTTAAGAACTTCTACTAAAACTCTAGAATCAACAGCTTTCATATATTATTTTATTTAAATTGGTTATTTTCTTCAAAAATAAGAAAATAAAGTCGGATTACCCGACTTTTTATTGATTTGACTCCTCATCTAGAATAAGTAGCCTCCTTAAAATTTCAGATGAAGCGCTTTCCCTAGATTTAAACTCTTCTTCTTCATAATTTCTATCTCGAACGATAACACTGCCATCTTCAAAAAATATTACATGGATTCTTCCAGCTATCCAGTATGACCACGACCTTCCTTTATTTAGGTTTGTAAGATCACGCCCAAAGAATATTTTATTATATCTACTCCCATCTAGTAATTCTATCAGAAATAAATCTGATGACACTATCATTGGGTAGATATCTGGAAAATTATCCCTATATCCACGATATAATTCAATTAGATCATCTGGAGAGCCAAGATTCTGCCATGCCATACTGCTGATATATCTCAATCGAATATTTTAGTAAAAACATTTTTGCATCTTCTGGAGATCCACCATATAAATACTTAGAGCTCCCTACTACCGAATATTTCTGTGAATCAGTGTCATAGTCCTCATAATGTCCTAGTTCACTCATCTCAATGAAAACATGAATCATTGGAGAAAAACAATCACCGCTTTCTTTTGATGATTTATTTTCAAGAGACACTGAAAAGACATATCTTCCATTAAACCTGATTTTTGTCATAACGAACTCTAAGCCAAAAGTTGGTACCTCAAGGTCAAAGCTATAAGAAAATCTAGGATCATGACCGAGAGTATCATTTAAGAAGTCGCTTAGTTTTTGATATAGAAAATCAGGAACAGACCAAGAACTAGGATCTAAAAATCTATCCATGCTTCAGATGAAAATGGAGGACGAAAATGATATCTAAATCCTGTTCTATTTGAAGCCAAGACATCTTCGGTATCATAGACTACATTATCTTTTGTTACATAGTCAGACCCTCCGAAGCGCTTCATTGCTTTATGTACTAGCCTTACAATTTCGAGCATACCAAAGAATATTAAAACCCGAGCTCATAGAACCCAGGTTAGGTTTTGTTTAATCCCACTTAGGAACTATAACTTCATCAATAAGTCCGAAGGCTTTAGACTCATCTGCGGAAAGCCAATTATCACCGTGTTCACAGGCTTCCTTGATAACATCATAAGGCTGACCTGTTCTTTGGGCTAAGTGATTATAAAGCATATCCGTCAGTTTCTTGCAAAATTCAGCTTCTATCAAGATATCACGGAATTTACCAGAGAAACCACTTGAGAGCTGGTGAAGCATAACCCATGTATCCTTGAGGGCTTTTCTCTTACCTCTAGTTCCAGAAGCTATTAGAAGAGAGCCCATAGATGCTGCCATACCAGTTCCTATTGTATTGATATCGGACTTAATCATACCCATAGTATCAACCAAGCCAAAACCATCAACTACAAGACCGCCGGGGGAACAGAGATACATTGTTATATCATCATGTCCGACCGAGTCTAAGTATAGGAGCTGAGCGATAGTTATATTACAGGTATCTTGGTTCACCTCATGTCCAAAATAAATCTGTCTATCCATCATAAGTCGAGAGAACACATCAAGTTGAGTTACATGCATTTCTCTCTCCTCGATGATAGAAGGATTTATATAACTATCCTTGGTTTTCATAATATCATCAAAGGCAGTCATCTTATACGGATTCCTGGATTGATAAAATTTTCTAAAATCGTTAAAAATTTTATTATTCTTGCTCATATTTTAGATTATTTTCAATATTAAGGAAACGACGGGATAGACTACAGGAGCTCAAGTTTTCCAGTTATCTTATCTATCTCTTCAGAAAACCAGGGGCCGATGCCAAGACAAGTTTTAGTAGGAACTCCCTTGAACTCCGTCTTTCCGCAATCAGTAATAAGAGCACAAGGAATACCAGCTGAATCGCACTGATCTTTTATCTTATCTAGTTCTTCCTCTGAATCGACGGAAACACATATCTTAGTGAATATTCCGTTAAGCCAGGCGTCTAAGACAGAATCTTTATTAAACCAGACGCTGTACTCTATTCTCTTATCCTCCTCTTTTTTATCAAAGAACTGAAGTAGAGACCCAAGAGATGCATGCGCCCCCTGAGCTACCATCTTTCCTTTTCTCATCTTTAAGTCTTTTCGAATGACAATGACTTGTTTAACTTCTCTCATTTTCTTCTAAGATTTTAATAATTTCTAGGATAGATTCATGGATAGCTTCTTTAGGAGAATCATAGAGGTTACCAGAGTACCCCGATGCATCCTTAAGACTATTCCAACCAGATTCCCACTTAACTTCTTCTCCCCATCGGATAGGACGGATAGAAGGATAATAACCACGTTCCATCAAGATATCACAAACTTCGCCGTATCTTACTTCTCTGTGGTCATCCCCGGCCGGAAGATGAGGCTGTTCATGTTCTTGATTCTGCTTCATCAGATAATCTCTTTTTCCCTGATTAAGTCTACCAGTAATTTCAGCCTTTCCACGGTGGCCGAAGAAATACTGATAAAGATCTTCTGGGATACATGCATTAAAACAAATCGCTATCATTTAAAGTTAATTTTATTAATTTTTCACAAACTTTTCCTCTAAGATATCCGTAAGAATCCATTAAATGCAAAATTCTACAAATACCGCATAAACACTCATATCTACTTATTAGTTTCTTATATTTTTCAAGATCAAGTCTTCCCCAAAACTCATCAAGCTCATTGTAAAAATTTTCTACATAAGGCTGCATAAAATCGGACCACTTATCGGAACTCTTAAATACGAGTTCAATACTTTTACTTATATCTCGATCGTATAAAAGACTAAATAGTTCCTGAAAAGTATTTTCTTCTATATGTTTAATTACTAGGTTTTTAATAAATTCTTTAAACTCTTCATCTTCCATACATAGATAAGGAAAACGACCGTCCCTAGTGTCTTTAAGGCCTTATATATGTAGAGGAATACCTAATGAGATTAAAGGATTATTGCCTCTACATATTTTTCCATTAAAACAAGGATTAAGATGAATAAAGAAAATTGGGATTTAAAAGAATACCAAATCGTACGGTTTTATCCGTATGAAACTGGAGCTTTCCGAGACGACATGATTGCTGTCTCGAAGGAGGGAAATAATCCCACCCTTGAAAACACCTTCGAAAACCTAATTGAAAGGGTATCGAAGATTCTCGGGCGCGACGTTCGAGACAATAAAATAGCCATCGAGACAATCGATAAGGCTACCGGAGAGAGGATTTTCTTCGGCTGGTATGACTACTACCATTACGCAGCGAGAGCAATCCGCCCTCGTGAGGGGTGGTGTGGTGAGCCGGTGGAGATCATTGAAGAAGGAGTAGAGGCTTAGGTCTCTATTTCTTTTTATTTTATTTACACCGTCTGAAAAGACCTTATTGCCTTATTATTGGGAATCAAGAACGCTAAAAAATGCAATGCCGAGGAAGGCAGAGAGATATAAGGCGTGAGACATCCCGGAACCAAAAAGCGAATTTAAAGATGAGCAAAATTTGGAACGGAATCAAGTACGCCGGAAAGGTACTTGCCAAAGCCGTCGTCATTGGCGCCGGCATCTGGGTCGCGGGTGAGACCTATGACGGTCTCAAGAAGAACGCCCCGGCCATGAAAGAGAAGGGTCGCAACGCCTGGGACGCAGTGAAGGGTTTCTTCAACAAGAAAGCCGAGGAGAATCCTCAGCCGGAGCAGGAAGAGACTACTGCTGAGTAAGCGAGCGCCACGAGGACAAGGGGATATGGGAGTGTATCCCCTTTCTTTTTTATTCCCTCCATAAACTCTTCAAAGCCTTATATATGTAGAGGAATACCTAATGCTAAATAGACATGGTTAAACCTCTACGTATTTTTTCATAAAGAACAAGGAGATTATGGATAGGACAAAAATCGAGCATGCGAGGGAGCTCGTTAAAAAAGCCTTCACAACAAGAATGGCAGTGATGGTTGCAGACAAAGCGACTGTTGCTACCCTGAACGAGGCGAATGCCTCAAATGATCCCGCCAAAATGCTGGCGGCGTACGGAGTCTCTCAGGCCTGGTTGGCCGTAAGAGAGAAAGAAATCAAGACCGCTGAAGCCCTCGAGGCAGAAGCCAAGATCATTTTTATTGAGGTCATGGAAGAACTTGGCCTCAATCCTGCAGACTTTGGTCTGGAAAATGAGAAATGGTGGGAAAAGGCGGTGGCGAAGAAAGAGGATGAATAATCCTCTTCTCTTTTTATTCCCTCCTATGTGTTTTTAAAGCCTTATTTATGAAACCAATACAAACCTACAATGACAACTTTAAAATTCATGGCTGAGAGGTGCGAGCTGTACAAGCTTCAGTTAATCGGGTCTCAGTCAAAAGCATTTTGTATTTCTAGACCGCCTTATTGGGAAATCCCCCAAGAGTGGCCTAAGGATGATATCTTGGGTTCTATAGATTTTATCATAGAAGCCTCCAAGATGCCAGAAACTAAGTCAGCCGCATATTATGAAGTGAAGAGAAAAGCAGCGGACGACTTCATTTGGATCGAAAACGCAGTTTTTGCATTAGAGAAGATCCAATACGTTGAAAGAAAAATAAATGAGGCTACACTTTAGTCTCATTTTTTTTTATCCTTCCCATGACAACACCTTATTCTCTCCTTTGATCCATTCTTTGACGTCCTGAAGAAAATCATACCTAGAAATTCCAATAACTTTAGTCTCTATAGAAAGCTCTGGTAATACATATTCTCTCCTCAGCCATTCATCCAAGTCTTTATCGGCCGGAAGTTCTACAGGCTGAATGGAAAAACTAATCTCGGGAGTTTCGGGGTTTAGATAGAATATACAGCCTAAAGAATCGGCCGGATGTTGGATGATAGACTTAAATTCATCCTCTCTGAAAAAACATTGCCTAGAGAGAATTTTTACTTCTATTCTTCCATACTTCCAGATTATATCTTCTATATAATCTGGCCAAAGTCCCTTAGTCAGATACATTAAGACTTGGCCGGGAAGTTTTATCTTTAGAACCGACTTTTCATTCCCTGAGGTCTTATAATAACCTAGGAGCGTATCCTTTAATTCACTGGTTGTCTTTATTATTTTCATCTTATAGGTAAGGAACCGAAAGCCTTAAAAATGAGAAAACACTATAAGAAATGAAAAAGATTAAAGGAACTATTAAAGAATTTTCCTTAGAATGTATTAGAAAGGAAATAAAAACTAAAGTTAAACCCGTAGAAGTAGAAGATATAGAAGAAGAGGAGGCAGTAGAGAAGAAACCAAAGAGATCATATGAAAAATCTATATCTCTGTCAGATCTTCCTAAACCAGATTATTCTTTTATGACAATGGATACCCAGACTTATATTGATTACATGCTTCATCGGGAAAAACAAAAGAAAGAAGAGGACTAAATATCCTCTTTTTTATTCCCTCTGGTTTCTTTTTAAAGCCTTATTAATGTGAGAAACCTAATGAAAAAAAAATATTACGAAACTCACATTTTATTTTGAATGTTTAACTAAACAAAAAAAGATATGCATAAAAAAGACAGAACACAGGAGTTTATTGACTTCTGTGAAGAACACAAGAGACTTCCCGAGAATAATGAACAGAGATGTTTGAGAAGCTGGGGAAGCAGTAATAGAAAATCATCTCCTGAGGTAGATGCTGTGTACAAAAAATATAGCAAAGAACACCGAGAAGGAGTAGATAGAGTACAGGAATTTGTAAATTTCTGTGAGGAATACGGAAGACTTCCTCTGCGTAATGAACAGAGGAGTTTATCTGACTGGGGGAAAAATCATAGAGAATCATCCCCTGAGATAGATGCTATGTACAAAAAATATGGCAGAAGAGAAAAAGGAGCTGTGTTAGTAGACAGAACACAAGAATTTATTGACTTTTGTGAGGAACACGGAAGGCTCCCTCTAGATAATGAACAGGGCTGTTTGCGAAGCTGGGGAGGAAATCATAGAAAATCATCCCCTGAAGTAGATGCTATATACAAGAAATATGGCAGAAAGCCACAACTAAACCGGGAACAGGAATTCATAGATTTCTGTAAGGAACACGGAAGACTCCCTCGGAATATGGAACAAGGCGGTCTAAAACAATGGGCACAAAAGAACAAAGAAAAGTATCCCAGAGTAATAGAAGCTTTTAAGGAATTTTCAAGAGGAGGAGGCAATGGAATCAAAAACAGAGCTCAGGAAATTATTGACTTTCACAAGAGATATGGTAGACTTCCAAGAAGTCACGGTGGTAGTATGTATGAGCAAGCTCTTGGAGTCTGGGCCAGAAAACACAAAGACCTTTATCCCGAGCTCAAAAAGCTTTACACAGAGGCTGATCACAGAATTCCAGCTGAATTTGTAATGCCTTGGATTATTGCTAAGGCTGAATTTGACCTCTGTGCCAAATATGCTTTCACAACGGAACTCAAAAGAGAAATAGAAGTAGAGATTCTGAAGAAGAATTTTTACGGAACTTCCGAAGTTGAAGCAATGCTAAAAAGGTTCTTAAGTGGACTGTCTCGTGACCCGAGATGGTATTTAATTCCAGAAAATCGAGCTGACCTGATCGCTTCGGTTATGCAGAAAGAAAAAGAGGACTAGATCCTCTTTTTTTTTACAACAAGCTTGGAATTAATAGCTCTCTTTCTATTTTTCCCACTACTGTAGAAGAAATAGGCAATAGGCTTTTCCATTTATTAAACCAGGAAAATACATCTACTTTCAGACCTCTATTAGACGGATTTAATATTATTTCATATTTTCCACTGCTAGTCTTATATAATCGAATGCACTCTCCTCCTATTCCTGTATTCCATAGACGATCACATAGAGTTGAGCCAGAGGATACAGGAGAATCTAAAACCACCAAAATATTATCATCTTCATATACTACTGGTTCGATACACTGATATCCACCCTGATCTAGAAACTTGCCTTGTTTTATAAAATCGAGGACCTCTGAGGACATCTTATTTATATCTAATTTTAATTTTACTACCTCTTCTGAATCCTCATCAAATATAATAAACCGTCTATTTTTATAATCAAAATCGGATATCTCTACTTTAGACATTATATCTAAACATTCAGAAACGACTTTATACTTTCTGCTTAAAACATATAAAACAAGTCCAGCAGAAAGTTCTTCTTGTTTAAAATAATCTCTTCTTTTGTTAAACTTAGGAGGTATATTAAAGACATCTATTAAAGCTTTTTCTATAATCCTTCTAAATTTTTTTAAATCTACTGTTTCAAAAGGATTATATCCGTTTTTATCAAGCAGATCTAATTTCTTTTTTACATTATCTCCACGAAATCTAATATGAATAACTCTGGATGAATATTGAAGTTTTCCATATTCATCTATAACATCGTCGTCATAGCTCCAGCCTCGCTTATTATAAATTTCAGCTTCTCCTACATAAAAAGAAAACGTTTTGTCTGCCTTTGTTGTAAAAACTCCGATAGAATATATTGCATTGTCAGGCCAATCTCTCTCATTAGTTTCTAGTTCAATAAATTTATTCATATCTTTTAAATTAACTTATTTCATCAATAAAGGACCGAGGTCAAAATACACGCAAAAATACCCATTTCATATCTTCTTAAAGCCTTATACATGTAATACATATGAAATTAAGTTTAACAATCAATAGACAAAAAAATGTTTATTACTAACTGGGTCCATCTGGACCCCGCAACCGCAGGAGTCACGGTAAACGACTTCGCTTTCTTAAATGGAGTTCTTGATTATCGTCCGACTACTGGAAACCAGGAAATTCGGAAAGAGAACTCAATCAACACTGTGGGACTTATTCCCACTATCATACCGGTAGTTCATACCGACATTATTGATCCCGCCAAAGGTCCGCTGTACTATCTTCTTGACAAGAAGGATTTGTGGAACGACACTATTCGTCGCGGCGGGGACCCCCTCACTGCATTTCTTATTTATGTTATGCCAGATGAGGAAGTAACGCTGGACCGCATTGCACAAGTGGTCGTTAAGCTCAACCGTGTGCAGAAAAAGATGACCGATGAGGAACTTGTTAACTTCCTCGCCCCGTCATATCACGAATACAAGGCCATTGCCGACCTCATGGGACAGTTTACCCATGTCGGTATTGGAGAGATTCTTAATGTCCTTCGGCCTATGTCAACTAATCGACAGAACAAGGATGATTTCGAGAACATAGCCTTTGTGGCTACTCATGCCGCTCGGGGATTCGATACGATCGAACTTCTGGATCATATTCATGAATTTCTTTCTAATGAAGAACGTCATAACTTAATTAAGAAGAATAACGATTTCGTATTCGAGCTCTCTCGTCGAATGATTGCCAATCCGCACCTTCGCATCTCATATGCAGCTGCGCCTGGGCGCGGAACCGTTTCCGGAACTATTCCTGGAAACACTCTTGGATCAACCTCGGCGACGACTCGTGGAACTATTCAGTTCCGTAATATCGCAAACCAGGTTTTGCGGTCAGACGTTGATTTCCCGAAACGCGCATTCCCGAAGAACAATAAGCTCCAGCGCCGGAACTGGAATGCTCGTATTCTGACAGCGATGGGAATTTAGAACGGGGACCTTCGGGTCCCTTTCTTTTTATTTCCTTACTAATGAATGATAAAATTATTTAATGTAGAGATAGAAATTTACGTAGACAATCAACTAGCTTCTCCATACTTACGAGATACAGATAATGTAGTTGTCACCGCTGAAAATAGACGTGATGCAGCCGACCAAGCATTTTGTGTAATTCATAATAGACTAAGTTTTAAGTATGGTAATAAACATACAGTAAGAGAAGTTGTCTGGTCGGATAATCATACTACAGCTAAAGTAGAATTCAAAAAAGTTGAAAGTATGATACATAGCTATACAGGGTACATGATATATAAGTTTAAGATAACTCAAATAATAAACAACGATGGTGTATAGAATTAAACTAAAGCCTGCCCTATCACTTGGTATTATTATAGTGGCCATAGTATCTGGAGTTTTCATATATCGGGGGCTCCGGAAAAGAATAGAAAGAAAGATAGAGGCCTTTGAAAGAACTATTCTAATTAAAGATAGCTCTCGATTTATAGACCTTAAGAACGGGGTTTTTATTGCAGAAGGAAAACTTAAAGCCCTCTATCCACAAACTACGCCAGAACTTCCCGGAAAGTATTTTGAGATTAAACTACAACTAGAAGAATACAAAAGACATACTAGAGTTCATATAACGCCCGATGGAGATGGTGGAACTAAGTCAAGGACAGAAGTATATCATTCTTGGGACGTAATTAGAACTAATAGTATGGTTTCTGATAGTTCAATTTTCCTTGGTCGACATATTAAGACTGAAGAAATAGACTTTCACTATTATCTGAATTATACTGATACAAAATATGATTCAGATAAGAAATTTAGAACTGTATATACTACCTACCCTGAAGAAACTAAGCTTGGACTTTTATATGGAGAATGTAAAGACAACGAGCTACTTCATCTTAAATTCAAAGAAGGAAAGACCATTCAAAAAGAAAGAGAACACCTAGAGAGGAAATACAAAAATAATCCAGGAATGACACTAGTTCTATGGTTCTTTCTCTGGTCCCTTGTAATCTTTGGTATCTGGTTTTATGAAGATATTTTTGAATCATGGTAATAGCTTATATAATAATAATAATATCGTTGATTAATGTCTTTCTTCATATAGTCAGAGGTATTGCAGTAATTAAGTCTTCAAAACTTGCTGCATCTACATGGAACTGTATATGCTACACTTTCTCAGCCGTAGTGGTCAAGTTTATAGCTATGGCAGACTTATGGACAGCAATTATAGTTCAAGCCAGAACTAATTTTGTCGGATGTTATGCAGCTATGTGGTTTTGCGAAAAATTAGATGAAAAGAAAAAAGAGGAAACTTAATCCTCTTTTTTTATATTATCTTAAGTGGTACTGAATCTTCGCAAATATCCCCATATGAACAGACATTTCCTGAACTATCTGTAACATTAATGAAATTTCTATAACGACGACTATTATTAACACATACTGAAGTGGCAGCCATTGAGACTAGATAACCTTCTATTAAATCCCAGCTTAATGTATCAAAAGAATAGTCCTCATTGAGTCCATGCTTATTATCTATACAAACCTTATTTAGTTTCAGTTCATAACTATTTATACGTCTTCTATCCGCCCTAGAATATGGAGAGACCATTAGAACATGTATTTCCTTATCACTTATTTTCTTAATGAATCTTAATCCCGGGATATTGCTGTCATGTTTGGATTTTTGTACAAACTCCTCTATAGTCATTTCCCAAGAGTCTTCAGAAGTGATTTCAGAAATATCAAGCTTAGAAATTTTACCAGACTTACCAAACATAGATCCATTAAATAGAGATACAGTTCTATTCACTAGTTCTACGTCATCTGGGTCTTGCTCTCTGATTAAAAACCAACATGCGCGACTTGAAACATGAGGCACAAACTCTCCTGTCTCTAAATCTACAAAGGCTCTAATTACCTCTTTCCCTACACTCTGATATTTTCCATACCAGAGAGTCTTTGATAACTCTCCTAGATATACCAATGTTCTAAGATTCGCTTTTTCTTTGTGTCTTCTCCACAGTCTAAAATAATCAAATACATCCTCGTTAATATAGCTATATCGATTTCCTGGAATAAGCTTTGAATCCGATACTATTGGCTTAAGATTATCCTTCTCAGAAGCTAACCATAATATTTCATGATTTCTTCGATGGGACCAAGGATCAGAGAAAACATCACGGGAAGCATAAAACAGCTCTTCCTGAATAACTCCATTTACTATGCTGGTATTCCTCATTAAATTTTCTAGGTTTTCCAGACTTATCTGTACCCTAAAACCTCTTGGATCATAAATTCCAACCGATTGAGGAGATGGGTAGGCCTCGTCATAAAAATCTGAAGAACCGCCACAAAACGGAGGAAGAGGGGACCCAATAGATTCAATAACAATACCAGAAACTGGTATATTTTTATACTTACCTGATTCAATATTTATATATTCAGGTACTTCTTTAATTAAAATTATTTCATTCTCTTTCATAACACTTATAAGGCTTTTGAGATACCCAATTCTGTTTCTCCCCCAAATCCTTACTTATGAATCAAAACAAAGATTTTATGTCAAACAATTTAAAACAACAAGGTCTTCAACCCAGAATACTGGAAGAAGAGGACAAGGGAAATGTAGACCCTAGAATCTACTTTATTAAACGATGCGGGCCTGAGGGAAGAACTTTATACCTTTGGCCGTGGGAGTATGAAGCTCGAATTCAGTATGCGAAAGCGAAGGGGCTTCAGAAAAAACTTAATGAACTGGAGGCTGCTTCGGAAGAAAAAGACAGTGAGTCTAAATCTGAAAAAGCCCAGGAACTTCTTAAACAGCTTAAAGTTGTCCAGGGAACTTTGGACAAACTCCAGAGTGATGTTCAAGACAAAGACTCTAAGAAAGACGCTATTATCAAAGCTAAAGATGAAGCGCTTAAGACTGTAAATTCCAGTCTTAAAGAGAAAGACAAGAAAATTGCAGAACTTACAGAAGCGCTGCAAAATTCTCGTGAAATCTTGCTGGATAAACAGAAGCGTCTTGACGACCAGAGAAAGAAACTGGCTGAAAAGAGGCTGGTCGAAGAAGAGAACGAAAGCCTGAAGAAACAACTCAATGCCCAGAAAGCAGAGATTGAAAAACTGAAGGGAAGAACTGGACTGGGAGAAGGACAAGCTCAGCAAATTATGGAGCTCAAGGAAGAGATTCGTAATCTGGAGTCAGCGCTTCGGAAATACAAGAAAACATATGGGGAGCTATTATAAGCTCCTCTTTTTCCCCTCCGAAGCTATTATTTCCTTATATATGAAATGGTGGGTATAGCTCAGCTGGTTAGAGCGTCGGATTGTGGTTCCGAATGTCGTCGGTTCGAAGCCGTCTACTCACCCGAAAAAAAAATAAAGAGGGACTTAAATCCCTCTCTTTTTTACAGGCCGGCGAGGAGCTGGTCGACAGTGTAGTCTTCTGTGAAATGCTTCTCGAGGTCTTTCTTGCGCTCCTGAAGATCTCTCTTCTCCCTATTGATCTGATTGATATCAATCTGGAGTTTGGCAGCTTCCTTCCACTCTGCCGGAGTCTTGCCAGAGATGGTGATTTCATTGACGCCGATAATCGCTTTTTTGGCAGCGAACTCGGTTTCAAGTCTGTCCATCTCAAGCCACTTCAGGGCCAGGTCTGAGTCGCTCATCGCGGCCAAGGTGGAGATTTTCTGAGAAGGAAGTTTTGCCTTCTTCTCGTCCAGTTCCTTGAGCTTAGTTTCGATCTTCTTCAGACCATCTTCAATCTTTTTGTCTCTTTTTTCCATATTACTTTAAACTATTAGGGTTATTCCGCTTTTCATTTTAACAAAGAGTTTCGGATTATTATAACGATATCGACTTGGATCTTCATCTCCATAAAATATCCAACCCTGGACTTTTAATAATTCTTTCCAAGAGCCAGAAAAATTACTTATCTCTTCTATTATATTATTCCATGTAACGTAATCACTATAATTAGTTGAGAATCGTCCATCATTATCCAGTCGTTCTATCCTAACCTCATATTTAATTCCATCTTTTATTCGCTCGGCAAAACTACACGCTGGTGTAAGTCTCAGACATGCTATTTCTCTTGATCCTATAATTTTATAAAAAGGATAAGAATAGTAATGTGTCTTGTCTGTAGAATAGAGTCTATCAAACATATCAGATGGATACTCTCTGGTGCTGTCTTCTGAGGCAAATATCTTATCAATCTTATCATCAAGGTTCGTATATGCCTTTAGATAAGACTTAAATCTATCTGTAATCTCAAGAACATCATCTGGATCAGCCATGCCAGATATAATTGAACCAGCACCAAGACAGTAACAACTAGTGTTGAAATAATCTTCTTCTACGTTGTATAAAACCCTTGATGTTTCTAATTCAACAAGGTTACTACGTCTCCTTAGAGTCCTAGTTTTAAATTTACCAAGATAAATCTCATGTGACTCGTAACCCTCTATAATATCTCCAACTTTTACATCCGCAATACTAGGCAATGTTTTCTTAACTGTCTTTTCTATTTCTGAAGATAGAAGAGTCAGGTGATTATTGGAGTCTACTGCATACCACAAGTCTTCTTCAATAACTCCCCTATTTATTACGGTATTTGAGATTACCTCGTCAAGATTAGAAACCCAAACTACAAATCCACGAGGGTCTTGTACTTTATCTGGCCAAATTACTACAAATCCAGAAGCAGGAAGGTTTCGTATTTCTTCCTCTGGAAGTAATTTGTCATCTGATAAGATATCGTATAATTGTTTTTTATAATCCTTGATACGCTGTCTTTTCTTCTTTAGTATGAATTCAACATAATAAGTTGAACCACTAGCCGGAGTATACCCTGTAATTTCTGTATTAATTCTTCTTACAAATAATTTTTCAGGTATTATTTTTAAATTCATTTCATTTATAAGGAAATAGAGCAACCGTTGAAATTCCTTATAAATGATATGAAAATAAATAAAGGATATAAAGAAGATATTGAATCATTCCTAGATTACGTCGAAGGAAAGACTACTAATCCAACAGGAATGGCTCTTAGGGTTTTCAAGAGGTATGAAAAGAAACTTGAAGATATAGAAACCTGGCCTGAAATATTTGGAGACCTTTATGGTGCTATCTATATATGTAAACTAGGCGAAGGATACTATACAATCGACGGAGTTCATGACTGCTTTCCTAAAACCCATTACAAAAACATTGAGTCTCTATATAAAAGTCATCTTAAAGATATAGAACTAACTCTTCGAAACGTCTATGAAGAATTTTATAAAGATGGCTATGATGTATTTCTTGATGATTATCTTGACGATGGTGAAGAACTAGAAACTGTAGATAAAGATAAAATTATTTCAGACTTCTACATTACAGCATTTAAAGGTGGAAATCCTGATAATGCCTGTATAGAAGCTTGGAACCTATATAGAAAATATTCAGAGAAGAATCTTTATGATATTGAAGTCTGGCCTGAAATATTTAATCAGGCACTAGGCGAAGAACTTATACGAAAAGAGGAAGACGGATATCATATCTATCAACTTGGATTCTGGTCGAAGGAAGATGTTGGAAGTTATGAGGAAATTTATCGAGATATCTTAGGCTGGGAAAAAGAAACGCTAGATTTCAAAGAAGTATGGAATAAATTTTATAAATACTATATTGGAATGGAAGAAGCGTTGGATAAGTATGGATGTAGAGAGGATAATTAAATCCTCTTTATTTCTTTCTAAAACCTTATCTATGAAAACAATTAAAAACAACAAGATATGAAAGTAAAGATTGGATTACTTATTCAAGGCAAGCTTAACTGGATTGGGCTGGTTGAGTCTGAGAGCCTTAGAGATGCAGCAACTAAATTTATTAAAGACAACGGCCTTACTTTGGTGAAGTTTACAGAATATCATGATAAAGATAACGATAAGCCATTTAAGATAGAGGTCGAAGTAAATGGAAGCTGCTGGGGTCTTACATTTTATTTTATGAAAGGGGAATAAATAGCCCCTTTATTTTCTCCTCAAAGCCTTATTTATGAACCAATACATTTAGAAATATGCTAATGATTTCTCAAAATGGAAACAGGGAATTAAACATCTCATTAGACGGCGTACACGATTGGTGTATTAGGCCCTCTAAGAATGACCTTGGACCCTGTCTCAAACTGGAACTTGCCTTTACCAGAGGAGAAAATAAGGCTCTATCGACAGTAATCACAAACCTGAATTTATTTGACTTCGAATTTAATCTCGAAGCAAGCGAAGGGGTCGCATCAATCATTATTGATGACCTCGACCAAGTCTGGGATGAAAAAGTCAATGAAGAAGAGACCAAATAGTCTCTTCTTTTTTTAAAGCATATATGTAGTTATTGTATAACTACTACTTATTATAGTCTATTGAGAAAAATGTACAAAAACTGAACACCCATATCTATATCAAGGGAGACGGAGCGTAGCGAAGTGTCCTTTCCTAAACAAATCTCTTAATCAGAGACCAGCCTCCGGCCTTCCCTCCGCGTAGCCACATCCCTCACTCCGTTCGGTCTGAACCCCGCTCGGCTGGTCTCTCTCGCTCTCCAAATCCTAACACGCGTTCGCTATGCGACCGACGTCGGGTCCGCTAGGCCCGACTCGTGTCTTAACGGATTTGAAGCGCTTCGCTTCTTTGAATGAATTCTGGTTTTCTTTTCAAGCACACCGAACGGAGTGAAGGTGGGCGGTGGAGAAAATAAAGAACAGTGCACACTTTTTGCATACATATAAGAAATCAATCTCATTTGAAAGCGAAAGTGTACATTTTGCGCTTTTTAGGGTCCTATTTTCTTATCTATGATGTTTAATAAGGGATGCCTTCGGCCTCCCTTCTTTGTGAAATTTTTATATTTATTTATATGGAAAAACAAAAAATTATTGTACCTAAAGGTATTAGATATCTTGGTGATTGGGCTGGATTTACTTTACCTACACATCCTTGTATTATTAATAAAACGATTACAGGATGCGGATTTACTGAATTTTGTTTAAGGTCCTCTCTTAATGTAATTCTCTGTTCTCCAAGAAAAATACTTCTTGAAAATAAAGAGGAACAACATTCAGGCAATGTTTATTATGTTAAAAATAACTTAGAACATCAGCCTAATTTTGAAAAGGATTTAAATAAAAATAAAGAAGATACTACTGAAATACAAGAGGAGACTTCAACAGTTGATATAGCAGTAGAAATTAGAAGACTTAAAGGAGGTATTAAATCCTATATTTCTAGTTGTATCTTTGATAAAAAGCCTTGTAAAATTCTAGTTACTTATGATTCATTCAGGTTAGTTAAGGATGCTGTAAATGAACTAGATGGTCAAGGAATAGATTTGTCTCAATTCTATGTCGTAGTGGATGAGTGGCAGGCGATTTTTGTTGATAGTACGTTTAAGTCTTCAACGGAAATAGATTTTGTTGCTCAGCTTCAGGGCCTAAATAACTTATGTTTTGTATCAGCAACGCCTATGATTGATAAGTATCTAGAGATGATGGATGAATTTAAAAACCTTCCATACTATGAACTTGATTGGGCAACTGAAGATCCACTACGAGTTAGTAAGCCTTTCCTAGATGTTCATCCAAGCAGCAAGTCTATAGTCGCTATTGCTGCTGATATTATAGAACAATATAGAAAAGGAAATACAGAGGTTTTTGCATATAGAGACAAGGCTGGAAATATATGTGAAGTGAAATCTAAGGAAGCAGTATTCTTTGTTAATTCAGTTAAAAATATTTGTGATATTATTCGAAAATCTGGATTAACGCTGGATGAAACAAATATATTATGTTCTAGAGAAGCTGATAATAATAAAAAAGTAAAAGCAGCATTTGGACTAAAAGGAAAAGGAACTAACGTACTAGGCGAAGTTCCATTAAAAGGAGAGACACATAAGATGTTTACGCTATGTACTAGGACCGTATATCTTGGCGCCGACTTCTATAGTACTAATGCGAAGTCCTATATCTTCTCAGACGCAAATATAGACTGTCTTACTGTAGACATAACACTTGATCTTCCTCAGATTCTCGGCCGACAAAGACTAGAGTGCAATCCTTGGAAATCTAGGGCGGAGTTGTATTATAAAACTTTAGCTTCTAGCAAAGAAGAGACTTTAGATGAGCTGAAGAGAAGAATTGATAAGAAGGAGCGTGCTACTATGGATATTCTTGTATCTTATGAATCTACGCCTAATGAACGTAGGAATTCAGTTGCAGAACTTTACCAAAGAGATGCAAGAAATTCAAATTATAAATATAATTATGTTGCTGTTAATACTCATGGTGGAAAAAATTTAGTTCCTGTTTTTAATACGTTGGTAAAAATTGCTGAACTTAGAAATTATGAGATTCAACAGGTAGATTATAAGAATAGATTTACTGTAATGAATTCACTTAATAGGGAAGGAAATAATATTGTCCTTTCTAAGATTGATGAGATTGTTCAGCAAATTGAAGATCTCTCTGGTTTTCCTGCTAAGATGCAATTTATATATGAATCTAAATTGCCTGAGGAGATAATTAATGTAATTTTAGGAAGGTTACCTATTGAATATGGAAATTTCTATAGGTCAGTTAGTCCAGAAGAAGCAAAAAGATTGTCTTACAGAAAGGGATGGATTGAGAAGAGATATGAAAAGCATCTTGGAAATCAGTCTGTAGATGATGAGGAACTTAATAATCTAATCTTTTCTGAATTTGTCGTTGGAAATAAATACACAAGGTCTGAAATTAAAAATAAGCTTGAAATTATATATAATCTTCTTGATTATGTTAGAACTCCTAAAGCATTAGATCTTGAGGGATATTTTGAATTAAGAACTTGTCTAATTCAAAATAAAGAGACTGGAAAGAGAGATCATGGTTTTGAGATTATAAAAATAAAAAAAGAGGGCTAAAAATGTTATATTTATTATTGGATTTTATTATTAACGATTTCGGAAATCCCGAAAAAATATTAAAAATAGGATATAGTGAGAAAAGTTTTTGCAAATCGAGGGAAAGTGCATACAACACTCACAATTATGGATATAGATTAATACAAGAAATTGAAGGAACTAAAGAGGATGAGAAAAGTCTTCATAAAAGGTTTAAACAACTTTTGCTTCCTGGATCTAGAGAGTGGTTTAAGTATAGTGATGATATTATTGAAGAGTTTTATACTGGGTGGGAACCTGGCGATGATGTACTTAAGTCTCTAATATTAATATCTCCAATAACAATGAGCGATCTTGAGAGGAATTATTTAGATGACATAGTTAACCAGGATTTTTTGCTTGGATATGTTAAGTCTATATACTTAAGGATAGATTTAACAATTAGCGCAGTAAAATATATTTGGAAAGAGTTTCTCAGTGGAAAAAGCATAGAGGAGATTGAAGTTTATATATCAGATAAGATAAAGAGAACAGAGAGCTTACTGAGTGCTTATGAAACTACTAAGAATGAAGTAGATAAAGAATATCCTGGATGCAGTGTAACTTTAGCAAAATATTTTAAGGATTCACAGGAAATTAGTTTTTATAAAGATTATATATCTGTTTTAGGAGAATATCCAAACTACGATATAAAATTTAATACTGGTCGTCTTAAAATAGATCAGCTAGCTTTAGAGGCATGTAAGAAAGAGGCAAATAGACATAAATAAAAATAAAAGAGGGTTAATTCCCTCTTTTTTATTTAGTTAAAACTAGGTTCGCCCCTCTTATTATATAAGGAGATTCTGTTCCATTATAGCCGGCGGAATATAAAGACCCATCGATTTCAAACATTATAGAGTTTTCATTAGTTGGAATCATATTTTTATATATTCTTTCAGCTTCTGGAACTGATACCATAGCCCATCCTGAAGCATTAGTTGTATCCAATGCATCGTTATCTTTTATAATTACTGTATATGTAGAGTCTACCTGTAGTTCTCCAGCTGAAGTAACTGAAATTGTTTTTATAGTTAATTCTCTCTCATTATCAGATAAAGAACATAGTCGAATCTGATTGTCATCATATCTACTATAAGAGTTTATATATTTTCTATCTACTAGAATTCTTTTAGCTTTTTCTAATAAATCTTCTGCTGGGTCCATTATAACAAATTTACTGATTTTATTATCTGGCTTTCCGCTTGCAGTTTCTTTAAATTTGTCAATAATTGCATTTACCTTAGCACTATCAAGTTTATCTCCGTCGGGTGAAGGATATAGTATATCTTTTATGTTTACTATTTGGATGAGAGCTTGAGTTTCTTTATCAAAAAACGTATATCTACCTTCTACTTTGGTTTTTTCATCGGTATACCACCCAACTTTGAATTTCCACCTAAGACGGCCTATGTAATATAAATCAGGTCTCCACTGAAATTTATATTTTGTTCCAGGGGTAAGACTTGACCAAGAAATTTTAGCATCGGCCCTCTTTTCTTCCATCTTTTTTGTGGCGAGATAGTCAGGAGAGTTAATTGGAAGCAAGACTATATCGGAACCATCCCAAGAATAAACTAGCTCTCCTTCTATTTCTCCACCTTGAAGGCATGTACAGCACTGAACGATTTCTATAAGATTCTTAGGGGTTATGTCAAAAACAAATCCTCTTGGATCATAAATTCTGCAAAAAACTTGTCTGCTAGTCCACCCTATTCCCCACCAAGTGATATCGTCTTTTATAATAAATCCTTTTGTGGGTTTATTTTCAAATTCGCTGGGGGATATACTTGCATCTCTCCATGAATTCCAAGAAGATTCTTTAGCTATTCTAGAATTTTTTTGATAGGTAACAAAACCTTCTGTGTATTCATCTGAGTCATACTTTTTATACCCAACCATTATTTGGTCAGGTATATTTAAAAATTCTCTTATTATTCTTTCCATACATTTATAAGAACTTTGATGCCTGAGAGGAGAAAATTAATACCACCTTATATCCTCTTAATGCCTTACTTATGAACCAATCAAAAAAAGGATATGGCAAATCTTAATTACATGGTTCTCCCTAAAGATCAGGGAGGACAGTTTAAGTATCGTGTCGTCTTAAATGATGGCACTGTAAAAAACTCCGATTTCTTGAATAAGGAAGATATTCGGAGCTGGTTGAAAGCTATGCACGCCGGCGGTTTGTACACCGAGTATGAAGGGGTTGCAAAATTTCCTATCGCCGGTCGTGAGTATGAAGAGGAGGCCTAGTGCCTCTTTTTTTCATCTCCTCAATTCCTTATATATGATGGAAACGGATACTAGGTATCTGTTTGAACGGCGGGATCTGGATCAGGGGTGGTCTATCCGCCGTTTTTTTTGTTTTCTTCCGTCTATAATATTTTTAAAGCCTTATATATGATGAAAAAAATTTATACATATTGCTTTGGGGACAATTTAGGTCCAAGATTTGAGAGCTCTTTTATAGAACTTTGGATCTATAATGGAAAGTTAGATTCAGACAGAATGGAAGTCTCCAAGGCCATTAAGAACCTCATGCCAGAAGATAAGCATGGGGTAACATCATTTGAAGAGTGGGAAATTATGTCTAGACCCACAATAAAAATATATATAGACATATCAGAAGACCAACTCTACCGGACGTTTGTGACTATTCCACATGAATTGTCGCATGCAATTGGAACTGGTTTAATAAGGAGGGCGTATCAATTCAGAATGAAAGATATATATCCTGGATGTGAAATTCTTGCCCAACTTACAGGAATAATAACATGTAAATTCCAGACCTCCTACATGAAAGAGGTTGGGTTGGTAGTAAAGAGCGAGAAAAATCAATAATCTCGTTCTTTTTTTTATACCGTCTGAGAAGACACTAAAGCCTTATATATGTAGAAGAGATGTCTGCCTAAAGTAACAAGCGCACTTTGGGTAGATTTTTAGTTTAAGCGCTTTAAATGACACGCTATGCGTTTTGTCATTGACCCAGCCACGTGGCTGGTGTCCAGGATTGACGACGAGGTTGTCCCTGGAACTCCTCAGTATGAGGAGAAGATGGCAGATGTCCGCGAGGACATCAACGCAATCATGGGTGACATGATGCAGCCTGAAAACTACTAGTTCTAAAGAGCTAGACCCGACCGCCGGGGTTATCGAGGTGAAGAAAAGCAGTGTACTTAGAGCCTACCTACAGGAAGTATGAAACTGCTTTTATTTTTTCTTTTCTAAATGAATAAAAAGGAGGTACCAAAGCCCTCAATTTCTTACTAGTGAGCAGAAGTTGTTTGTCTCTTCTGTTCATTGAGATTATTTATATTTATATTTTTAAATTATTATTTACATTTTTATTAATTATTTTAGATTTTTATTATTATGTTTGACAACAAAGTAGAAGATTTTATGGCAAAGTTGGCAGCCCAGACGGCTCCAATGACGAAGAACAACAATCAATCTAAAAACAGAGTTATTGAGAAGATCTCTCTAAATTTTCCTGGGAACTATGGTCGTTATCAGATTCTCCCGATGAACAGCGTGGTTACAGACTTTCCGTATGTAACTCTCCTGAACACTCGTGAAATCTGTATCCCTAGAAAGCAGGTTGCAGCAGACGGTACTGAGACTGAGTATAATGCTTGGATTCGTATCCTTCCGAAGAATGCATATCAGATGAAGGATATGACTGGACGTGTTGTGTCCTCTCTAACCGCTGAGGAAGATCAGATTCTCGGTGAGGCTTATACTGTTTTCGATCAGCTCTTTGATGAAATTGATGCAAGGAACGATCTTGAAATGCAGAAGAATCTTGCCAGAAAGAGAAACTATACTGTCTTCCATGCAATGTGCCTCAATAAGTGGGATTTTGAAGACAGCCGTGCACCAAAGAAGCAGAATTTCTGCGGACTCTTTGTATGTACTGCGAAGGGCTTCATGAATGCCGTAGAGGACAATATTAATGAGAAGAATCTTATGAATGGCGGTGATGGCTCTTGGATTAAGGGAGTTTATACTGACGAACTAACTGGTCGTGATGGATTCGTTATGTTCTCAATCTCCAGATCTAAGACAAGTGCTGGTTATTCAGTAACCGTAAGTCACGAGACTGGTCGTAGCCAGATGCTTTCTGGTGTTACCATTCCTCAGGAAGAAGCTGACATGATGAAAGATCCTGTTGCTAACTTCCTTGGATGGCAGGCTAATCGTGATGAGAACGCACCCGTTGGTCAGAAGAGACTGTTCAATGCGGCTCTTATTAAAGAGGCTATTGCATTTATGACTTCTCAACTGGCAGCCATTCGTGCGGCTAAGTCGGCTAATATGAGTGTTAAAGATGCAATTGCTGCTACAAACAAGCAGGCTCTTGCAAATTTTAAACCTCAGCCGAAGACCAATGATCCTATGCTTCAGGCCGCTCAGGCAGGAGCACAGCCACAGGTTAATGCTGAGAAAGTAGTTTCTGCAAATGATGCTCCTTTCCAGACACCTCCTGCAGCTGCAATTGACCCGATTACTGGAACTCCAGTTCAGCCTCAACAGCAGGCTTTTGCGGGTCAACAGGAAAATAAACAGTCTGCTCCATTTACTCCCAGTTTTGGTGGTTTTGGACAGGCTCCTAGTGGGAGTGGTTTTCCGTTCTAATAAAATCGTCTATAAGGAGAGTGGATTAAAAGTTCACTCTCCTCTAATTTAATATTAAATTATTAATGGATGATAAGTAATAAATATTTATATGGACTAGTAGATTTATCGTATCTCATCAGTAGAAATTTATTTATAATTTCAAAGGATAAGAAGGTTAATGAATTTTCTTCTGGTGATCTTATAAGAATAACAATACAGTCCTTAAATAAATTTCTTCGCGATTATGGCCTAAGTTGTGATAAGCTTGTTATGGTCTATGATCGTTGGGAATCTTCGGTAGGTGGATATTATAATGCTGCTATGATTCGTCCCTATGTTCAGTATAAAGGGACCAGGAAGTATATGAATGAGCAGCTCTTAGAAGAAATAAGATGTAATCCAGAATCCACACCAGAAGATATAGCAAAAGCAGAACTAGAGTTTTATACTAATCAGGTTAAAACAAGAGCTAAGTATGGAATGATTGATGACCTTAAGACTATCGGCGTTCCTTGTATTGGTGTGCCTGGTTGGGAATATGACAACTTGGTATATCTTTTTGCCGGTCTTATGTATGGTAAGACAGGAGGAAAGAAGAGTGTTATTATTACAAAGGATAGCGACCTTATGTATTCGACCACCCCAGAACTTGATTTCTTTAAGGTGTCAACTGGAGGGAGCGAGCCTAAGATAATAACATATGATGAGATGTACTTTACAATTCCAGAAGTCATTAGAAATCAAGGAATCAGTCTTTATCAATATCGAGCCTTTACTGATTCACTAGGAGAAGGACACAATGATATGCTAAAGACAAAGAGACCACATGCAGACGTAACGGAAACTATTCTTCAGATTCTTAAGGGCGACTTTATGGGACTTGAAGTGGATAAGATTGATGCATTTAAAGCTCAATATAATTCATTCAATATCTCACAATACCCAAGATTCGATGAAGCAACTGATTTAATTACAAATTATCTCCCTGGTGCTGGACATTATGGGACGGTAGATGATTTCCATAAATTTTGTACTAAGCATGGAGTTTCTGGAATTTCCGATAAGTACTATAGTGATTTTATTGCAAGATTTGACCAAAAATTATTTACAGAATGATAGATATTGCAACACTCACTGGAGAGAGATATAGTTTTGACCCAGATACGCAGAGAATTTTTAAAAATGATATCTTAGTTCCTACCACTGAAGCCGAACCAGTGTTTAGTGAGATGGGTGAGGGACAGCCGGAATTTAGTGGAATATTTCTTAAGAAGCTTGGGAAGGTAATTTCACGTTCTGGAAAGATAAACTCAATTACAGACCCTAATAATATTTCCTAAGATGGGAATTTTTACAAAGCAGTATACAATAGGAGATGTAATGAATATAGACTCCGGCCGACAAGAAAGAGCCGGGGGATGCAATGTCTCTCTTCTTAATACCTTTCATGAGCTTAAGGATGAATCAGTCTTAGAAAAATTTAAGGCTCTGGTTCTCGGCCGTGGAATGGTAAAGAAATATTATCTGATTTTTAAATTTGAAGTAATATCCGATAAAGGAAATAAGCACTATGTATATATCCGGGTAGCACCAGATTTTGACTTAACCCAATGGAAAAACAATAAAGTTAAAATCTATTGCGACTGCGCAGATTTTAAATATCGTAGTGCATATGTCCTTAATCAACACGAAGCTTTATTCCTAAATTCAAAGATTCAGAGCGCCTTAGGACCCGCTGTCAGTGATGCCCCAAGAGGAAAGCATCCGACGAGCCTTCTTTGTAAACATGCCTTTGCTGCGCTCAATTATCTTGTCTCAAACTATTCTAATATAATGAAAACTGTTTAACTATATGAAAAGTATTTGTCTTACTGAACTTACTTGTTTGAATAAAGAATATCTTCATGGAAATTTTTATCCAGATAGCGTCTATGGAGGTGCTTTTGAATATAGATTATGTGAGAATAAAAAAGAAGATGATGGGATGGTCTATGTAGTAGTATATAAAGACTTCCCTGATAGTTTTAAAGAAAAAGCAGAAAGTGCCATTAAACGAATCTTATCAGGGACCATCTATTCCGATAGAAAAATTGAATTTGTAAACACCAGTATACCCTATGTCGAAGATTCTAGCAGTTGCTGATATTCATATTAATGATTATCCAAATAGAAATCCTTCGAACCGATATAGATTATACCAGACTAGAACTGTAGCTCAGAACATTATTGAGGCTGGGAAAACATATGGCTGTGATTATATTGTTTTGGCAGGTGATGTAGTTGAACATTACTTGATAAAGCCGTATATTCAATATGAAGTCAAGCTTTTCCTAGATACTATAATGGCTAATTTTCGTGAGGGCTACATTATCTGGGGAAATCATGACCTCCAGGGAAGATTAATGGATCAGGAAATATCAGATGCATGTCTTGGTGTTATGCTTCCGGATAATCTTCACTATGCACATCAGGAGATTATTAATATCGATGGAAAGAAGATTGGATTTTCTAATTGGATGCCTGAATTTGACCTGACGTGGATACCAGATAAAGTTGATGTTCTATTTACACATGCGACCATTAACTATAGTCCAGATGCATCAGATTTCCTAGAATCACAGAAACTAGATGAAAGTAAATTTGACCTAGCTATTTGTGGAGATATACATAGAATGGCAACCATTGGAAAATATGTGTCCATTGGTATTCCACAAAGATGTAAGCTTAGTGATTCTGAAGATCTTTCTGGCGTTGTATATGACTGTCCTTCTGGTACATATACTTGGGTAAACCTAAACCCTCACGATAACCTCCTGAAGTTTAAGGTTACTACGGATGTAACAGAGCAAGATAGATGGGATGAACCTACTAAAACTTGGTATGTTTACAAACCAGAAAATTTAGCACTTTCTCCTGACCAAGGTTCTAATCTTAAGGTTAGTTCTTGGGACCAGATAGAAGAGCTTATTAATGATTTTGTAGTAAAGTCTGGTTTAACTGGTGTTCATGGAGAGATACTAAAGAACGTAGGGAATATAGATGACCAGGAAGTAGATTTTAACTTTAGTCTTATTAGACTGACCTGTAAGAATTGGCGAAGTATTGAAGATGAGACTATATATTTCAAGAAAGGTGATAAAATATTTCTGCAGGGCTCCAATGGTTCTGGAAAATCTAGTCTCCTCAGTGCTTTAAAATATGCTTTTGTCAATCCGTCAGCGAAAGGAACTGGTATATCTTCTCTGAAACCTTTCATTCAGTTTGGAAAGAAAACTTGTTCGACTGAGGTTGAATTTGATTATCAGGGAAATAACTATATAATCTATAGAAGTTCTGGTCAAGGTCAGAATAGTTATGGTCTTTGGATTAATGGAGAAAAACAAAAACTTGCTTCTAAGGCTGCCTTTGAAGATGATATTCAGGAGAGATTTAAATTTATAAGTTACCTGAATGATGTAGAATTCTTTGATTCAGAGCATCATAGATTCATTGGTGGTATGTCGCCTGACCGAAGAATTGAAGTTATGTCAAAGTGTCTTAAACTTGACAGAATTGATGCCCTTCATCTCGTAGCTTTAGAGTGGCTTAATCAGCTTAAACTAGAAATACAGGGTTGGGAAACAAAGGTAGCAGAAGTAGAAAAAGTCTTATCATATATTGATAGCCAGATAGGGATTATTGTTCTCCCGAAGCATTCTAAAATCGAGCTTGAAAGTATGAAGAAAGAAGGCTTGGATATGCAAAGAAAAAATAAAGAGTGGAATCAATATATTATGAATTCCTCCCGTCTCCAAGCTCAGATTCAAAGTACAAATGACAGACTCTATGAGCTTCAGACCAAACAGCAGAGTTTCCGTCAAGTAGATGTTATAGATTTCGAGATTAATTCAATTAATCAGGAAATACAAAGACTTAATACTAGACTGGTGGAACTTGGAAATATTGATGTTCAGATTAATTATAAGACTGCTGACTATAATAGACTTCGCGATGAAGGAAATAGAGCTTGGTCTGAACTTCAAAATCTGAGTGTTGATAAGACTTGCCCTCATTGTGGACAGAAGATAAAGAACACCGAGTCTTTAGAGTCTCATAAGGTCGAGCTTCAAAATAAAATAAATGAAGTATCTTCTCAGCTTCAGGCTCTTGGAGATGAAATAAAAGCTTTGATGATTCAAAAGAATAATTCTTCTGCAGAATATAATGAGATAAAGCAAAATGTTGCTTCCTTTACTTCAGAAGTTTCAAAGAGAATGTCAGAGAAAAATGAGATAGCTCAGGTGTTTTCAGAGATTCAAAGACTTCAAATAACCCTTGGAAATCTTAATACAGAAGCTAGTTCCTTAGGATATGTAGAAAAGGTTGAGCTCCCCGACGACTTTATGAGTAAGATGTCTGAAATTGAAGTTGGAATTTCTGCATGGAATCAATATACTTCTAATATTGATAGTAGAAATCAAAAACAACTTGAGAAAGATACCTATCAGAAAGAAGTAGATAGACTAAGAGCTTATCTCGTAGACCTGGAAAGGTATGAAAAACTTACTGGTCCAATTGGTGCTATCTATGAAGAGATTATGAGAAGACTTTCAGCTGCATGGTCAGACTCTAATATTAAGTATGAAGTTGATCGTGTAAGTGAGGGTAAGAGAACTGAAAAATTAACTATTATTCCATACTATAATAAAGAAGGAAATTTCGTTAATTACTTTTCAGCATCTAGTGGTGAAAAGACTATAATGGATATAGATCTTTTAAGTAAGCTTATCAGTTCTTCTGGCTTACTTGTCCTAGATGAAACTCTTAAGAATCTAGATCCGGCACGATTGGAAGAAGTTTGCGATATACTAAGGAATATGAATGTAGGGTGCCTAATCCTTACTAGTCATGCAGAGTCTCTTGGTGTATTCTATAATAGAACTATAAGTTTACTTCTGGATGACAAGGGAATGACTAAACTTAATGGATAGATATGTTAAGTCTTTCATACCTGAACTATCCTTTTGCACTAGTTGAGAATTTAAATAACTTTTATATGACCTCAGATAAACTTCCTGAGGTCATTAAAGTTCATAATATCTTCGACTCTGCTAGAATTTTATTTAAGCTTCCTCCACGTCGAATTAAGCTGTATGTTGCTGAAGGCTCAAGGGCTTATAAGATTGAACTATATTCTCCACAGGGGACGTCTAAAGCTCCAATAGGGTGGTTA
>Ga0247609_10000306_pt1 | contig 70548 bp, 59 predicted proteins | sample 172DNAGHGlowgp2_FD_193487 | JGI IMG/M metagenome (GOLD analysis project Ga0247609, IMG submission 193487) | Sheep rumen microbial communities from Palmerston North, Manawatu-Wanganui, New Zealand - 1728 DNA GHGlow gp2 | ecosystem: Host-associated > Mammals > Digestive system > Stomach > Rumen ...
GTTTTAAGCGGAATACGCTCGTCGGGGCTCTGCCCCTTGCCGCTTGGCGTTCCCCGATGCGTTTTTCATGTTTTACAGCTAACGCACCATTAGAAACTCCTTTCGCACTTCTTATTTGAACTTCCACGAGGCGCTTAATGAGATTTTTTTTGGATAATTCTTGCACAGAATTAAAAACGGTATTATCTTTGCACCCGCGTTTGAGAGAAAACGCGACAAATGGTGGACGTAGCTCAGCTGGTTAGAGCGTCGGATTGTGGTTCCGAAGGTCGTGGGTTCGAGCCCCATCTTCCACCCTCTAAATAAGAAAACCCGTGTCAATCGACGCGGGTTTTTCTGTTACTGGGTAGTCCCTTGGAGATGCGGTCATCCTGCGGTGCGGGGACGCAGGGGAATGGGACTGTGACTTGCAGTCAGGATGCTGCTCCAGGAGGATGTCGTGGGCTGGGTCCAGTTGCTTGTCCACCCGGCGGTGCTCCAGGGTGCGGTCACCACTGCTGGGGATGTCGGAGCCCATGCCGTTTGGTTTGCTGAGGGCGGAAACGTGAAGAATGTGATGATGGAAGCGGCATAGAAATCCTTTCCCATAATCCTGCTGCGCACCTCGGTAGTGTAGATTTTTCCTGGGCCACGATTTGCGTCGCCAGGGAAGTCCTCCACCTTGTCGTTAAACTCAAACGGTTCGATAAACTCATTGAAAGTGAACATCATCCCGTCAACAATCAGGAATCGGTCACATATTGTTCCATCAATAAATGGGTCATCAACGCGCAGTCCAGGAACATAGAATCCAGGATCGTATCCATAACTTACAATATGATGACTATATGTTGCAGTAACAGCATACCAACCGGATTCCAACTCAGACGGCATGCCTTGCCCGTCCACGGTCACACCGGTTAAATCAAGATCAAGATTAGTATATAAAATACTTTGTTTATAAGCCTCCCAATTGCCGGGTACTGATGCGCCTGAGGTCCATCCATCTTCGACAGGGCCAAAGTCTCTTACATGCTCTAAATCAGGAACTGCGATTGACTCTGCCACAATTCCCGTATAAGAACCTGAGGCTATGATTTCATAAGGATAATAGATGACCTTTCCGCCATCCCAAGTCACCTCTACAGTATCTTTTCTGGCATGTAATATTCCAGGAACCCAATGACTAGATCTTCCATAATCCATAAACGTATCTGTGTAGGTCTTCCCGTCAGAGTAGGTGCGGTCGCGGTAAACGATGGCATAACTGGCCAACGGCAAATTGTCATGGGCTTCAATCCATTCCCAATCTTTGCGGTAAGTGACCTTGACCAGTTTGACTTCTTTAACCGCGGTGTAGCGCACGATGTACTCCATGGTCTCAGTGCGCGGCTCGGCGAGGTTCATCAGCTTGATGTCTTGGCGCAGGCGCACGGTCACCTCGGCCTTGCCATCGCTCTCGCTGACGGTGACCCTTTGAACCGTGGGTTTCTCGAGCTGGAGCCACGGCATTGCCACGGTCTCGTCATTGACCTGCTGGTCGCCTAACGACTGGTAGTCCCAATCGGTGACGATAGCCTGTCCGCCGCCCAGGGTGATGATTTGCCGGCACGTGTGATTCATGGGGTCGGTGCCTGAGGTCTCGACATCCCAGTCCTCGATGCTGAAGGTTTTGAGGGTTGCAAGGTCGCCGCTGTAGGTGACGGTGTCACGGCCCAGAGAGACGATGACATTGGCGGTCGTCTCGCGGGTGATGACGCGGCTCTCGAGGTCGTCCATCGAGAAGTAGGAGCACTGGCTCGTTCCCAGCAGTTGCAGGTGCATGGTCTCGCCCAGAGTGACCTCAAAGGGAGATGCCTCGTTGTGGCTGCCCTGCTTCACCACCGTCTGGTAGGACAGGGTGGTGGTGGGGTCGGGCACCTCGGTGGTGGACTCGACAATGGCGGTGTAGGTCACCTCGAAGGACAGCGTCTGTTGTTGTGGCGTCTTGGTGTTCTTGCTCTCAATGTCCATGTTGAACGACACGGTGACGTCATAGCACTTGGCGGTGGTCACCGACTTGGCGCGGTGTGGTCCCCCATTGGGCATTTCGCGCGGCGTGAGGCGGATGCCGCTGACTGCCATCCTGGGTGACGCAGGGGCAGCCGACTGGGCAGTGACCTCGGCGGTCTGGGCAGCGCCATATTTGGCATTGTTCAGCAGGATATAGGGCATCTCGATGGTCGTGCCTGCCGAGTTGACATGGGAATAGACTTCGTACATCATGTCGAAGGTGATGACCTGGCCGCCCACGTCAAAGGTCTGCACCTTGTTGTGCTTCACGGGGTTGTTGCCCGTGGTGGATTTCTGGGCATCGGGCGAGGAGTTGACCGTGACCAGCGTCTGTAGATCCTGGACTGTCAGGGTGTCCTGCCGTGCCGACAGTGTGATGGTGGCACTGGGGTTGCACGAGTAAACGCTACCATTAGGGTCAGTATAGGTGCTCGTCTGACTGATGGTGAAATGCAGCGGGTCGGTGCCGTGGCACACGGCGGGCGAGGACTGGCTGCCGCTACCGTCACCGTCGTTGGTGAGGTTGAAACTGATGTTGCCCTTGGTGTCCGTCACGTCAGGTTTAGGCGGGTCGGGCACGTTAGGCTCATCGGTGCTGCACGATATGGCCACCAACAATGTCATGGCAGCGATTACCACGTGGAAGATTGAAAACTTATGGAATTGTATTTTCATATTCTATGTAGTTTTGATTTCAATTTGAGTATCTAAGCACCTAAAGCCTAAAACCTAAAACCTAAAGCCCAAGTATATTCTTGACCATCGGGGTGATGTCGATGGTATTGGGACCGCTGTAGGCTACAGGAGTGACGGCGGTGTCGAGCACCAGGTCAAAGTTACCCTGTTGGCCAGCCTGGCGGATGGCAGCCTGAATCTTGTCGGTGATGGGTTGCAGGAGGACCGTCCGGCTGGCAGCAATGTCGTCGGCGGCACGACGTTCAAACTCGCGCATCTTCTTGTCGCTTTCCTGCAGTTCCTGCACACGGCGCTCCTTGATGGTCTCGGGCATCGTGGCATCGGCAGCTACCGTTTGATAGTCGGCATATTTCTTGTCAAATTCTTCTTGCAGCAATAAGTACTCGGAGTGGTAACGGTCGCTCAGTGTCTTGAGTTGAGCCTCGGCCGCGGCCTTCTCGGGCATGATGTCAAAAATCTGCTGGGAGTTTACAATACCTATTCTGGCTTGAGCCATGAGCATGAGCGGCAACAATGCCACTGCAATCATCAATAATCTCTTCATTGTGTTCAATTGTTTTGGTTAGTGATAATAGTGCAAAGGTACTAGATTTTTCCCAAACCCACAACCCCGCGACAGTTATTGCACCCACTGCAAATCATCAACATCCAGGGTGAGCCCTCCGTGTCTTGCTCACTCGTGGCAGGTGTTTTCTCTATTAATAATAATAAAAAAGCCGCCGATGCAGGAAACTCCCACATCGGCGGCAATATCTTGCCTTTTCATTCTACCCCCAGCTAGGGGAATAGAAACTAAAGACTGATTACTTGATGCCCAACTTGGCTTTTACCTTGGCGCTCACGTCCTCGGCATCGTTGCCGTTATAGAGGATAGCACCGGCAGCCTGGTCAAAGATGAAGGTGTAGCCGCCCTCGGCACCAACGGCCTGGATAGCGTTCTGCAGCTTCTGAGTGATGGGGGCAAGCAGTGTCTCCTGCTGGCGCTGCAAATCCTGGGCAGCGGTCTGCTGGAAGTTCTGAATCTTTACATAGTCATCCTGCAGCTCCTGGTTATGGCGGTCCTTAATGGCCTGGGGAGTGGTGGCATCCTTGTCGGCAGCCTCATAGTCGGCCATCTTCTTCTGGAAAGCGTCCTGCAGGTTCTTGAATTCGGTCTCATACTTGTCGCTCACCTGCTTGAGGGTGTTCTCGGCCGTTACCTTGTCGGGCATGACGTTGAAGATCTCGTTGGTGTTGATGTAACCGAACTTCTGAGCTTGTGCACACAGGCACATGGTGGTAGCCGCGATGGCTAAGATCATAAATCTTTTAAACATGTCTAAAAATGATTTTCGTTATTATATATAATACTTTTTCTTAATAATACACACAAATTAGCTAAAGCCTTATTTGTAGCCCATCTTCTCGAGAATCTCGTTGCTCACGTCGATGCGGGGCGAGGCAAAGATGATGCTCTGACTGCTGGCGCGGTCGAAGATGACCTGGAAGCCACGTTCTTCACACACCTTCTTGCAGGCATCATAGATGTCGTCCTGGATGGGTTTGATGAGCGACTGGCGCTTCTTGAAGAGCTCGCCCTGGGGGCCAAAGTACTTGTACTGCAACTGCTGGGCCTCTTTCTCCTTCTCGGTGATTTCGGCCTCTTTTTTCTTCTTCTGGTCGTCGGTCAGGAAGACCATGTCGGCCTGATAGTTCTTGTACATGTTGTCGGCCTCTTTCTTGAGTTCATCGACCTCGCGCTGCCAGCGCTGGGACACTTGGTTCAACTGTTCGTTGGCCATCTCATAGGCGGGGATGTTCTTGAGCACATACTCCATGTCCACGAGGGCGAACTTCTGCGCGTTGGCGGCCATGAAGCCGGCAACAAGCGCTACTGCGATTAATGCTATACGTTTCATTTCTATATCTGTTTTTGGTTTAAAATTCGACTTTTAGACTGCGGTTACCCGAAATCGTTTATTTGGTATTGTCACAAAATTAACTTAACAATGTTAAATCCATTAGAATTCCTGACCAAGTATGAAGTGGAAGTTGCTTCCACCCTTCTGGCCATAGACGGTATCGAAACCATAACCCCAGTCAATACCCATCATACCAATCATGGGCAGGAAGATGCGGGCACCTACACCTGCCGAGCGCTTGATATTGAACGGGTTGAAGTCCTTGACGCTGGTCCATGCATTACCACCCTCGACAAACAGAATCGGGTAGATGGTGGCACTCTGCGAGAGCATCAGCGGGAAGTGCAGCTCCAGGGCAAAGCGGTCATAAGCATAACCCTCGCTGCCGTAGGGCGTGAACGCACCGTTTTCATATCCGCGCAGGGCGATGGTCTCGGTCGCATAGGTATAGGAGCCTGTCATGCCGTCGCCACCCACATAGAAGGTCTCGAAGGGCGACTTGAGCCATTTGTTCCAACTGCCCAGCAGACCGATGTCAGCACGCGTCATCAGCACCAGTGTCCATCGACCGTCGGGGTCGGTGAGCGGAGTGTAGGTGCGGGCCTGGAACTTGAGTTTCCAGTACTCAATCCACTTGTAGAGCTGCTTCTTGGACTCCTCGGTGTTGCTCTTGCTCAGCGCTTCCCAGTTCTTCTTGCCGAACAGGCTTGCCGGCGGTGTGGCGTTGAAGCTCAACGTGAATGAGCTGCCCTTGCGGGTATAGAGCGGGTTGTCGATACTGTTGCGCGACAAGGTCAATCCCAGCACAAATGAGTTGGACACACCATTCTTCATATAGTAAAGGTATTCCCAGCTCTTGAGGCTGTACCACTGGTAACTCAAACTTGCCATGAAGGTGAAGTAGTCATCGGGCCACTTGAGTCGCTTACCGAAGCCCACGGTCGCGCCTGCCATCTGCAGGTACTTGTTGGGGTCGTAGGCGTTCTCGTAGTAGTTGTAGCCATTATACATACCATTGGGGTACATACCGTTATAATACATCGAATTGGCGTAGCTGTACATCGCGTTCTGGTACATCTGGCTGTAGTAGGACGAGTTGATACCCGTCTGGCGGCTATAGAATGCCGATATCGACAGTGAGTTGGGACGCTTGCCGCCGAACCACGGGTCGAGGAACGACACGCTGTAGGCCTGATAGTACTTGGCGTTGGTCTGTGCACTGATGGTAAAGGTCTGGCCCTCGCCCTGAGGGATGAGTCCCTTGTAGGACGACGGATGCAGCAGGTTCTGTATCGAGAAGTTAGTGAACTTGAGCGATGCCTTGAGGATGACACCCGTCTGTCCCCAACCTGCGCTCAGCTCCACTTGGTCGTTGGCCTTGCTCTCCAGGTTAAGGATGATATCGACGGTGCCGTTGTCGGGGTTGGGCTCGGGGCGGATGTCCATCTTTTCGGGGTCGAAGTGTCCCGTCTGGGCAATCTCGCGCGCCGAGCGCATGAGGTCGTTCTTGGAGAAGAGGTCGCCGGGGCGCACACGCAGCTCGCGGCGCACGACTTTCTCATAGAGACGGTCGTTACCGTTGATAACCACCTTGTTGATGCGAGCCTGCTTGCCTTCATACATGCGCATCTCCAGATTGATGCTGTCGCCCTCGATCTTGCTCTCGATGGGGATGAGCTGGTAGAAGAGGTATCCGTTGTTGAGATAGAGGTTGGAAACGGCGTCGTCGTCCTCCTGCGTGCGCTTGTTGAGCAGCTTCTGGTTATAGACGTCGCCTTTCTTGATGCCCAGCACATCGTCGAGCAGTGCCGACGGGAAGACGGTATTGCCTACCCAAGAGATGTCGGAGATGTAGTAACGCTTGCCCTCGTTAACAGTGAGATAAATGTCAACGCTCTTCTCGTCAAAGGGTACAACGCTGTCTTTCACGATAATGGCATCGCGATAGCCTTTCTCGTTATACTTGTCGATAATCAGTTGCTTGTCGGCCTCATAGTCACTCTGGACAAACTTCTTTTGAGAGAAAATCTTCCACAGGTTGGTCTTCTCGTTGGTCTTTTTCATCGTGCGCTTGAGCTTTGAGTCGCTCAGCACCTCGTTACCGTCGATATAGATCTTGTGGACCTTGATTTTCTCGTGTTTGTCAACGTTGATGTTGACGATGACTTCGTTCTGCTTGCTCAGGTCGGGCACCTGGACCACCTCGCAGGTAGCCTGTCCGAATCCCTTGCTTGCATAGTATTTCTCGACGATGATCTTGATGCGGTCGGCGATATTGGGCGTCATTTGGCTGCCTGGCTGGAAGCTCAACCGCTCAATGAGGTCTTTTTTCTCGCCGCTCTTCATGCCGTTGTAGTTGATCTGTGACACGCGAGGCTGCTGCCGCAGGTTGAAAACAAGCCATGCCTGGCCCTTGCAGGTTTTCTCGACCAGAATCTGTACCTTGGAGAACAAGCCTTGGCGCCAGAAGCGCTTTGCTGCCGTCTTGAGGTCCTCGCCGGGAATGTCGATGCGCTGTCCGACAGCCAGGCCGGAATAGCCGATGATGATGTTCTCGTCGTAGTTATCGACGCCCTGCACGCGGATGCCGGCGATCTCATACTGTGAAGGTGTTCCCGTGAAAATTACTTTGGGATTGTAGATGGTATCTCCCACAGTAAAGGTTTCTTGGGCGTTCACTGTAGCGGGCAATAGCAGTGGCAATGCCAGCAGCGTCAGTAACAGATGCTTGATATTTAATGATTTATTCTTCATTTTCTTGACTAACCTGTTCGCTCGTTTTACCATAGCGGCGCTCGCGCTCCTGGAAGTCGGCAATTGCCTCGACAAAGTCTTCCTTGGTGAAATCGGGCCAATATTTAGAGGTGAAGTAAAGTTCGCTATAGGCTATCTGCCAAAGCAGGTAGTTGCTGATGCGCAGATCTCCTCCTGTCCTGATGAGCAGGTCAGGATCGGGTATGTCGTGTGTAGCGAGGTGTGCTGCAAATTTGGCGTCATCAATGTCGTCAGGATTCAGCTTGCCTTGGGCCGCCTCTTTGGCAATCTGTCGGCAGGCATTGACGATTTCCCATCGTGACGAGTAGCTCAGTGCCAGGCACAGCACCAATCCGGTGCAATGGCTGGTGTCTTGCATACACTTGCGCAAGCGTGTGGCGGCAAACTCGGGCATGCGGTCCATGTCGCCAATCGTCGTCAGGCGCACGTTATTCTTAATGAGGTCGGGTGTCTGTTGCTCGATGCTCACCACGATGAGGTTCATCAAAGCGTCAACCTCGTCTTGGGGCCTGTTCCAGTTCTCGGTCGAGAAGGTGTATAATGTCAAGTATTTTACACCTGTCTCGCTGGCAATCTCGGTGACTTGCCTCACGGTAGCCACTCCGTTTTCATGTCCGAAGCTGCGTTCGTGCCCGTGCTGCTTGGCCCATCGTCCGTTGCCGTCCATGATGATGGCAACGTGGCACGGGATGCGTGTCGGGTCAAGTTGCTGTATTTTGTCGCTAAGTGATGACATGGCGATAAATTATTCTATATAGTTACACTTGATGCAACGCTTGCCGAACTCATAGGTCACGGTGAATGTGGCAAAGGAGTACCAATCGGTATTCTTGGCAAACGAATGCTTGATATCGAACAAGTCGCTGTATCCGTCGATGCGGTCGCTGAATTCCTTGCGCATGGTGAACTCGAAGGACGCGTTGACCCTGTCTTTGTATTTGTACTTCACGCCAATGCCAAACGGAATGGTAAATGACGCTTGGTTGTGGCCGTCGCACATGGCAAATACAAAGCCCACACCTGCCACCATATAGGGCGAAATGGGTTTCAGCTTCTTGTAAGCGGGGCCGCGCCCAAAGTTCAGGAAGTTGAACTCGGCGGTCAGACCCAAATCAATCAGACTTGATGAGAAGGTGTAGTTGGCACCGTCGGGGTACCAGGACTCATCTTGCTCGCTGTCGCCACGAATGTTGGCATAGTTGAGGTTGGCCTTGAATGCCCATCGCGTGTTGTGGTTATACCTGAAAAGGCCACCGATGGTGAAGCTGGGGTGCTTGAACAGGATGCCGTTATTGGCCTCGCCCAGGTAACCCGTCATACCCAGCATGGGTCCCACCTCATACTTGTATTGCTGTGCTGTCGCTGTAAACGAAGCAAGTAATGCGATGAGTATTGCTATGAACAATGATTTCTTCATGTAGCTTTAATAAACCGGAGTATTGGTCAAGCGGTTATACACTCCACGCCAAACGTAGGGCAGGAGAGCGTCCTGGTCGTTATATCCTCCAAACAGGTAAATGAACGGGCACTCCCATGAGGTGACCGGAACCACCACGCGACGAGGCGCATTGGCGGGGCTGGAGGGTGTCAGTGTCTCGAAATTGACAAATGCCTGTGCTCCATAGAACTTGGGCATGTATCCTGCCTGACAAATGGTCGAGTCACCCTTGGTCCACGTGATGCCTTGGGTGTTGGACAGGTAGATGTTGCTGTTGAGGGTGCCGTCGGCCAATTTGCCGCCCATGACATACCATGTGGCTTGGCGTCCATAGCGGCGGGTGCCGTTAAGCGTCTTGTAGGTATAGTAGGAGAACAGGGTGGCATCGGTCAATGCGGGTAGTGAACTGGAATGGCTGTTGTTGATTTTTCCCCATCGGTTGCCGTCATATCCCCAAACATCGCTCAATGCATGGCCATTACTGTCAATGCCTCCCACAACCATTGCCTGCTGGGAAAAAGTCCATTTGTTGTCGGTCACAATCATGCCCGACGAATTGCTGACGGGGAAGTTGTCTTCGACACGAGCGGCAGTAAAGTCATCGCTGTGCGGATACTCGTCGTGGTAGTAGCCGTCATCGCCTTTAACGATGCCCAGCGCCCTGTCTTCATAGCAGCCCAGGATGCTGTGCCACTTCACGCCGCATGCTGCCCATTCCAGGCCGTCGGGTGAGGTGTAGAGCATGCCGTCGGTGTCAAGCATGTAGAGTGCATCGTCGGTAGCGGCCAAGGTGGGAATTTGGGGTGTGAAAGGCAGGTTGACCAGCTGCTTGTCCCATGTCCCCTGGTTGGGTGATGATGCGGTCAGCAAGTAGCTCTCATAGCCATTGTAATTCATGATGCGATAAAGGTCGCCTTGCTTCACCGCCTTCAGGCCGATGGCACTGTGGCGGTAGCCGGGAAGGTCACGCCTCCATGATTTAGGCCAAATGAGCGTGTCGGGGTTCTCCTTGTGAACGAGCACCTTGATTTCATATTCCTTGGTCTGGGATTCGTCTGCCGAGACTACGGTCAGTGTGGTCTTGCCAGTGAAGTCTAGGCTCTTGGTCATTGCGGTAGTATAGTTGATAGTCGTGTCGGCTTGCTCGGTAGCACCGCTGATGGTGAAGATTGCCGATTTCACGGTATTGAGGAATGATACCGTCACTTTCAGTTCGGTGATGTCGGTTCCCTTGGGCAGGGAGTCGGCATTATAAATCAGTCCGTTGTCATAGTCAACCGTGAAGTGTACCGAGTCAAGGTTTGCAAGCACTTCGGCATCGGCCTGCAGGCCAAAGGCCGTGACAAGTGTTGTCATTTGGCTCTCGCTGTAGCTATAGGTGGAGTCATCGTTGTCCTTGTCCTTGTTGCAAGACACTAACGCAGGCAGGGACACGAGCATCATTGCCAGCGTCATCAAGATGTAGAACGGAGTCTTATTTGTCATTATCGTCTTTGTTGTCCTTTTTATAACAAACGGCAAAATTACACAAAAATTTCGGTCCCAAACCGATTTTTGCATATAATAATGTCATGGAGCCGCTTTTTTAGGGTGTAAAGATACAGTTATGCGAGCAAATGATAGGTGCCCTTTAAATATAATAAACGCGAAAAGGCGGTTTTTTACACCTTTTTAACGCACCTACCGTTGTGGAGAGGCAAAAAGGGACTTTTGTCGCCCGCTGGATTTGTATGTAGAAATGCCGTTACAGCAAAGCGCCGGAACTGGTCGTCCCGGCGCTCTGTGTTGTAAGAATTGCGAGAAATTAAACTCTTTTTTTAGGATTTACTGTTCCTTGGGCTCGGCGTCTTGTGGTTGAGGCTGAGGCTTACTCCGGAGCTTGAAGCTGATGGGCAGGGTGTACCACACTGATACGGCTTCGCCGTCCTGGCGGCCAGGCTCAAACTTGGGCAAGGTTTTGACCACGCGAACGGCCTCGGCATCAAGTTCCTCACTGATCGGGCGGACGACCTTGACTTCTCCCACCTCACCGGTCTTCTCAATAATAAACTGAACAATGACACGGCCTTCAATATCTTTCTTTGCGGCCTCGGGCGGATATTTGATGTTTTCCTGCAGGTATCTCATCAGTGCAACCTCGCCACCCGGGAATCGGGGCATCTGCTCGACAGATTTATAGACCTTATTATCGGACTGGGGTTCAGTATCTTGTGAAGCCTGATCATTGGCTTTCACATCATCAGCCAGGGGAGCGGCCTCAGCCTTGGCAAGCTCGGGCGACTGTATTTCTGACTGGACTGCGCGGTCCTGCTGAACACCCGCCGTCATTACTGCTGCTACACTCTTGTTGTTGGCAAAGGCCAACAGCGCCAATGCGATCACGGGCACCACAGCCAGCGCACGCAATTTGTCCCATCGGCTGCTTTTGTTCATCGACATCATACGGATTCTTTTTTTAAGAGATTGATAATTGAAGTTATTCGCCATCGAGAATAGCTTGTCCCCGACGGACTTTCTAATCAGCAGCAACTGGTACTGCTTGGCATTAATGCCTTGGTTAAGGACGGCCTCATCGGCCTCAAACTCATGCACTTGACGCAACTCACGGCCCAGGAGCCATGCGGCAGGGTTCCACCACTGGAACAACGTTACCACACTCATGAACAATACATCCCAGGAATGCCGCAGCCCGATGTGGGCCTGCTCATGGGTAAGGATCTCGTGCGGGTTGTCGCGATAGTCCTGCTCGCTGATCACGATGTGCTTGAAGTAACTGAACGGCGACTGGTCACTGGGAACAATATGCAACGTGATGCCGTCAGGCAGCGACTCGCGGCGACCCTGTTTCAACAGGCGGTGCAGGCTCAACTGGCTGTGCAATAGCCATGCGGCCATCAGTGCCATCCCGATGAAATAGAGCACCGTGGCCACACTCGTCATGGTCCACGGGTGGGTTGCATGCTGGGCGACAATGGCACCACCAGGCGTCACAAGCAAGTCCTCGAGCACCACCATCGGCTTGGTTACCTGAACGCTAGTATCCAGCGAGAGACGTATCCACGGCAGCACCAGTGCGAGAGCAATGACCACTAGCAACGCCACGCGATTGAACCGGTGGAAAGTCTCACGGCTCAGCAGCAGCTTCCACAACAGGTAGAAGGCGATGAGGCACAGGCCCACTTTGATTTGATAGATGAGTAACATAGTGAGAGAGGGGGGTTACTGTTGGTTGTTTTCTTCCACTTCACGGATGAGTTCCTTCAGGTCCTCGATGCTGACCTTTTCACTCTTGACAAGGGACGATACAGCGCTCAGGTAGGACTTACCGAAGAACTTATTGACCACGTTGGTCAACGAGCCGCCGCGGTACTCCTCACGGCTGATGCGGGCAAAATACTGGAAGCAGCGGGCGGTGATGGCCTTGTGGCCCAGGAAACCTTTCTCCTCCAGTATCTTCATCAATGTAGCCAGAGTATTCACATGGGGGCGGGGCTCGTCATAGCAGGCTTGCAACTCGCGCACGAGCATGGGGCCATGGTCCCACATCCGCTCCATGATTTCCTCTTCTTTTTGAGTTAACTGTTTCATTTTTCAAGCCTTTTTTTAGTTTTACGACGCAAATTAACTAAATTATTTAGTTATAAAACAAATTATTTTAGTTAAAAAACTAAAAATATTAGTTTAATATAGGAAATGAATAGTGTGATCTCATGTTTTTGAGGCGATTGTTGTTGAAGAAAAATGGTCTTACTGGTTGGGACAAAGGTAAACGATTGTATTGCCGTCAAGAGAGTAACCGGCCACCTGTTTGCCGATGATGTGTGGGGCGGTGACGCCTTGGCCGACGTTGCGTGGGCTCGTTTCAATGCGGGCCTCGTCCCACATTCCGGCGTCGATGAGTTCTTGCAGCACAACGGCGCCACCCTCAACCATGACGCTGGTAATGCCACGCCGGTACAGGTCGGTGAGCCAGGATTGGGGATGGGTAGTGTCCAGTTTGACATATTCGACAGGACCACACACTTCGTTTTTCACGTCATTATAGACGATGGTTGGTAAGCCGTCGGTGAGCAGTTTCAGGTCGCTGGGAATCGACAAGTGTTGCGACAGCACCACACGCAGTGGTGATTTTCCAGGCCACTGGCGAGTTGTGAGGGACGGGTTGTCGATGCGGGCTGTTGCGGCTCCCACAACAATGGCGTCACAGAGCGAACGCTGACGGTGCATGAGGCACATTGTCACAGGGGTGGACATGTGCAGCGGGTTTTCTCCAGCATCAGGTGGCAGGGCGATGAAACCGTCTGCAGTCTGTGCCCACTTGAGCTGAATCCAAGGGCGCCCAGTCGTGTGAGCCGTCATGAAGCGGCGGTTCAACTCGCGACATTCATGTTCCAGCACTCCCACGACGACTTCAACGCCTGCTTCGCGCAGCATTTTTACTCCCCGTCCCGATACTTCGGGAAAGGGATCCAACGTGCCCACTACTACACGGGGGATTCCGCGCTCGATGATGAGACGGGCACAGGGAGGGGTCTTGCCGTAGTGTGAACAGGGCTCCAGGGTGACATATATGGTGCTGTCGGTCAATAGACTAGTGTCGGTGACGCTGGCCACGGCATTGACCTCGGCATGGCCCTCGCCGCACTTGCGGTGCCAGCCCTCGCCGATGATGGTGCCGTCAGGGCCGACAATGACTGCGCCCACCATGGGGTTGGGCGAGGTGTGTCCCGCTCCCTGGCGTGCCAACTGCAACGCCCGGCACATATATTTCTCGTCTATGACCATTTTTCTAAAGTATTAGGGTCCCTAAGGTCCTTAGGAACGTTAAAGCCTTTAAGTTTGTTAGACGGCTTTGGCTGCTGCAAAACGTGTCTTGCCAAAGCTGTCCTCGATGATGCGCACCTCGTTGAAGCCATGGTCCTCGAGTAGGCGTTTCACTTCGTTGCCAAAGCGCTGATTGATTTCAAGATACAGGCGGCCGCTGCGATTCAGGGATTTTGCAGCATAAGGAGCTATCGCCTTGTAGAACATCAACGGGTCATTGTCGGGAACAAACAATGCCTGTCCCGGTTCATAATCCTTGACATTGCGTTCCATCGCCTCGCGCTCGCTCCAGCAGATGTAGGGCGGGTTGGAAACGATGATGTCGTAGGTACCTGGCGGTTGGGGCGCGAGCATGTCACACTCAAAGAAACGCATTTTGACCTTGAGTGCAGCGGCATTGTGTCGTGCCACTTCCAAAGCATCACGCGAAATATCAAACGCATCGACTTGCGGGAACTTTAGTGCTCGGGCCAGTGAAATGGCAATGCAGCCGCTGCCTGTTCCCATGTCGAGCACACGCAGGTCACTGCCAGGATTCTCATCAACGATGAGATCCACCAGTTGCTCGGTCTCGGGCCGAGGAATGAGCACAGCGGGTGTCACTTTGAACTTGTGGCCGTGGAACAGAGCCTCGCCCACGATGTACTGCAACGGCTCATGTCGTTGCAACCGCATGATGATATCGGTGATGCGTTCTTGGGCGAAGTCTGGCAGTTCGCTGCCCTGTCGCATTGCCACGTCAACGGGGTCATAATTGAAGACATCTTCGCAAATGATGCGTATCATTGCCTGCACTTCCTGGGGCTCGGCTACGCTGGCCAACCCGCTCCTGAGTTGTTCTATTGCTTCCTTAAGTATCATGATGCAAAATTAAGAAAAAAAGTGTTTTCGACAAAAAAAAGGTAATTGTTTTGGAATCTTGGATTTTTTTCACTTATTTTGTAAGTTGTTTAACCTTTTGGCCTATGAATGAAAACCAAGAGAATAAGCAAGGCTTCTGGTCGCAGGTCTTTCACCTGTATTATGACGGTTTTCGTGAGATGACCGTTGGCAAGACCTTGTGGCTCATTATTGCCATTAAGTTGTTTATCTTTTTTGTCATCATCAAACTCTTGTTTTTCCCAAACTTCTTGAGCACCAAGTGCGATAGTGAGGAGGAGAAGACCGAGTATGTCCGCCAGCAACTTGTGGACCGATAATCTGGTATTAAGGTGATAATTACATACTAACAACATACAACTTAAAATAAATAATTATGGAAGAATTAATCAATGTTGTTGACTGGTCGCGGGCGCAATTTGCTCTCACGGCTATCTACCATTGGCTGTTCGTGCCGCTCACGCTAGGCTTGGGTGTCATTGTCGCCATCATGGAGACAATCTACCTGAAGACCAAGAGCGAGAAATGGCTTGCGACAACCAAATTTTGGATGACGATTTTCGGGGTGAATTTCGCCATCGGTGTTGCGACCGGCCTCATCTTGGAGTTTGAGTTCGGTACTAACTGGTCCAATTATAGCTGGTTTGTGGGTGACATCTTCGGCGCTCCGTTGGCTGTTGAGGGCATCCTTGCCTTCTTCATGGAATCGACTTTTATTGCTGTGATGTTCTTCGGGTGGAAGAAGGTCAGTCCCAAGTTCCATCTTGCTGCCACCTGGCTCACTGCTATTGGTGCCAGCCTGTCGGCGCTGTGGATTCTTGTGGCCAACGCATGGATGCAGTATCCAACAGGCTGCGAGTTCAATCCCGCTACTATGCGCAACGAGATGACGAGTTTCGCTGCTGTTGCGCTCTCACCCATGGCAATAAGCAAGTTTTTCCACACTGTGTTGAGTGCATGGGCCCTGGGCGGTGTGTTTGTTTGCGGCGTGTGCGGATGGATGATGCTCAAAAAGCGCAATCTGGATCACTGCTGGCGTAGCCTTAAAGTGGGCGCCTGGGTGGGTGTTATCGGCATTGTGCTGACAATGATTACCGGTGATACCAGCGCTGTGACCGTGGCCAAATACCAGCCCATGAAGCTCGCGGCTATGGAGGGCCTTTACAAGGGTGATCAGGGAGGCCAGTCGATTGTGGCTTTTGGTATCCTTAATCCCTCCAAGCAGGCCTTCGACGAGCAAGATCCTTATTTGTTCCACATCAGCATCCCTTATGGTCTATCCTTCCTGGCTACTCACGATTTCAAGGCATTTGTGCCTGGTATTGAAGACATCATTAACGGTGTGTCATTTGATAAGGATGGCAATCAGGTGAACACGGTTTCCTATGCCGACCGCATGGAACGTGGCCGCCAAGTACAGGAGTTGCTGTCGCAGTATAGCGCGGCAATGAACAGCGGAAACACCGTGATGCAGGACAGCCTCAAGACGCTCATCAATACCGACTTCAAGCACTTTGGCTATGCCTATCTTGATGCTCCCGAGGAGGCGGTTCCCAATGTGCCATTGACGTTCTATACCTTCCACTTCATGGTGACTGTGGGCGGTTATCTGTTGTTGTTCTTGCTGCTGGCATTGTTCTTCGTCTATCGCCCCAATATCCTGAACAAGGCCAAGTGGGCCAAGTGGTGGCATATCCTTGCCATTATTACCATTCCGCTCACTTACCTGTGCAGCGCCAGCGGCTGGATTGTCGCTGAGGTGGGCCGCCAGCCGTGGACCATCCAGGACCTGATGCCTAACAAGGTGGCCATCAGTGACCTGAGTGCAGGATATGTGCAAATCACTTTCTGGATCTTTGCCGTGGTGTTTACCGCCTTGCTGATTGCCGACATCGGCATCATCTGTAAGCAGATTTCCAAGAAATCACAGACCAACTTAGACACTGTTAACGATTAATGAAAGGAGGAACCAAGTCATGACAACATATCATCTGTTACAGAATTATTGGTGGCTCGTCATGTCGGTGCTGGGGGCACTGCTGGTGTTCCTGCTCATGGTGCAGGGCGGACAGTCGATGCTCATCCACTACGGCAAGCCCGATAAGCGCGCATTGCTCATTAACTCGATGGGCCGCAAGTGGGAATTGACTTATACCACGCTTGTCACCTTTGGTGGCGCATTCTTCGCTTCGTTCCCGCTGTTCTATAGCACGAGTTTTGGCGGAGCCTATTGGCTGTGGATGCTCATCCTGTTCAGCTTTGTCATCCAGGCCATCAGCTATGAATACCGCTCCAAGCCCGGCAATATCTACGGCTCACGTTTCTATGACACTCTGTTGCTGATCAACGGCATTGTTGGTCCCGTTTTGTTGGGTGTGGCTGTGGCAACGATGTTCTTTGGTGCCGAGTTCACGGTAACCAAGAGTAATATCCTCAATGTGCAGGGCGCTACTATTTCGCAATGGGGCGCAGGCCATGGCCTTGAGGCGATTGCCAATTGGAAATGCCTGTTGTTTGGAGTAATGGTGTTCTTCTTGGCCCGCACTTTGGCATCGCTCTATTTCATCAACAACATCAATGATGATGAGGTCAATGCCAGCCAGCGTCACCTGCTGCTGGTAAATGCCGGCGTATTTGTCCCCCTGTTCATTGCTGTGGTTGTAGTCATTCTTACCTCCCCTGGTGTGGGTTGTGACGATGGCGGCAATGCCCAGTGGGTAGCCTATAAGTATTTGAAGAATTTCGTTGCGATGTGGTGGGCGCTGATTATCCTGCTATTGGGTGTGGTGATGGTGCTCTATGGCATCGGCAAGACACTAATGAAGGGTAACTACAAGCAGGGCATCTGGCCTGCAGGCATCGGCACCGTGCTGGTGGTGATGACGCTCTTCTGGGTTGTGGGCTACAACAATACTGCTTATCTGCCTTCGCTGCTCGACGTGCAGAGTTCGCTCACGCTGCGCAACAGTTCGTCAAGTGAGTTCACCCTCACCGTGATGAGTGTGGTGAGCATCCTGGTGCCCTTTGTGTTGGCCTACATCGCCTACTGCTGGTACAAGATGGACCGCCGCAAACTCACCAGCGACGAACTCAACACCACCGACCACAAGTATTAGGCTTTAGGTTTTAGACTTCAAGGCTTTAGGTATAGGATTAGTGGCACCCACTGCTCGGTGGATGCCACTAATCATTTTGTTTGATTTCTCGACCTTCAGGCCGATTCTTGTTTCATGCGATGGAGTTTAGTTGCCGCGCTGCTGGCGCTTGGTGGTGAAGCCTTTGGTAATCTGGCTGTAGTCGTCAACGTCCTTGTAGAGAATCCAGTAGGTCGTGCCGCTGACTGACATACTGTCCCTGCCACCGCTGCCGTTGGGCACGACGTAGGCTTGGGCGAAACGCCAGCCGAACTGCGTCAGGTAGTTCAACGCATCAATCATCGAGTTGAACTTGATTTCCTTGCCATTCTTATCTACAAGCCTGGACTCGCTCATGGAGCTCAGCCACGATGTGCTTTGGCCAAAGTCAATCGACACCTTCACCTTAGTGCTGAATAATTGTCCCTCGCACGACAACTGGGCATACACCCGCTTGGCAGCAGGGTTAAATCCCTCAACTTCAGTAATCTGTGTAGGAGCCACCTCGATGGTTTCCTGGGCATAACCCATCAGTGTTGATACAAGCAATGCAAATAATAAAGTGGTTTTCTTCATCTTGATTATTTTAAGTTCTGTCTTGAATGAAAACGTGAAGAGCGTCATTTATATTTCATCAATGAGCATATTTTTGTACCTTTGCAGCCTAAATCAAACGAAAAAATCATCATGAAAGTAAAGGTTAACGATATCGTACGCTTCCTCAATGACGTGGGGGGCGGACGTGTGACAAGAATAGATGGCAAGACCGTCTATGTGGAGGACGAGGACGGTTTTGAGCGCCCAGTATTAGAGCGCGAGCTGGTGATTGTTGGACAGGCAGGCAGCAAGGCATCGGCTTATGAGCGCCCATTAGACATCCGTACCCGTCAGGTGGAACCTGACAAGCCTGCTCCCAAACCCGCACCTGAACCTGTCCTGCCCGTCGAGGAAACACCCGAGGGCGAGGTGCTGAATGTCGTGTTAGGCTTTGAGGCACGTGAGATCAAGCACTTGAACACCACCACGTTCTATGCTTCGCTGGTCAATGACTCGAACTATTTCCTGTATTTCACCTACATGACACGCGGTGACGGCGAGGGCGAGTGGAAAACCCGTTATCACGGCATCGTCGAGCCCAACATCATGGTGCAGCTTGAGGAGTTCGGGCATGACGACCTGAACGACCTGACGCACATTGCTGTGCAGTATGTCGCCTTCAAGCAGGGCAAGGGCTTTAAATTAAAGAATCCAGCTCTTGTCGAGCAACGCCTTGATGTGACTAAGTTCTACAAGCTGCACTGCTTCCACGAGAATCCGTACTTTGACGTGCCTGTCATTGCAGTGGAAATCGTGTCCAACGACCGCCCGGCGCGCCAAATGCATATCGACAGCGGCGAACTCGAGCGGGCCATGAAGGAGAAAAAACGCATGGATCGTCCCCAGCGCAAGCCAGTGCAAAAGAAGGTGGATAACAACGGCATCATTGTCCAGGACCTGCACATTTCTTACCTGATGGATAACCTGAACGGCATGACTCCAGGTGCCATTCTCGAGTACCAGATGGACAAGTTCCGCGAAGTGATGGATGCCAACATCAACAAACGCGGCCAGCGCATCGTCTTCATTCATGGAAAGGGCGAGGGCAAGCTGCGCCAGCACCTGCTGAGTGAACTCAAGCGCCGCTACCCGCGCTGCACCGCCCAGGACGCCAGCTTCCGCGAGTATGGCTTCGGCGCCACCCAGGTCACCATCCACTGATTTTATAAAAACAACTACTAAAAGTAAAACAAAAAAGAAACAAGAAATACAATAAGTACAAGTAATTGGTTCTCAATAATTTGTGCTTATTGTATTTATTGTTTTCCTTTTGTTTATTTCAGGATGGGGAAGTGGAACTGGCGCAGTTGGCGTTCCAGTTCTTTTTCCTGGCCGCCGCAGTACTGGTTACACAGGGCATGGAACTGCGGCGAGTGGTTCATGTGGGTAAGGTGTGCCAGTTCGTGGCAGATGATATAGCGGATAATTTCTTCGGGGTAAAACATGAGGTTGCGCGACAGCTGGATGACCTTCTTGGTGGTGCAGTGACCTAGCTTGCGCATGCCGCGGCCCACTTCAAAGCCGGCCGGCTTCAGCCCCAATTCGTCGGCCACCTCTTGGGCATAAGGCAACAGCACTTGGCTGGCCTGTCGTTCCATGGCCTTGCTGATGACGCTCGAAATCGTGCGCTTGACGGCCTCATCGTCAAGATCAGCTGTCTCGTGAGGTTGCAGATAAAGGGTGTTTTCTTCCCAATGATTCAGGATGTAACCGGGCATTTTGTTCTGTGCCTGTATCACCACTCGGCACCTGAAACAATCGATGATTTGCCCGAAATGGAAAGAGATGGTCTCGGGACGGGGCAACCGCCGGATGTTCTCCCGATGGCTGTCAAGCAAACCTTTTAAGGCGCTGACAGTCATCCCAAGCGGAGCTCGCATGAGTAAAGTACCGTCGGACTGAATAGAGAACCGCACCGAGGTCATGCCCCGGCGCAGTTCAACATAGATTTTTCCGAACTCTTCGTCCTCGAAATACCCCTTCATAGTAGCGAGTTATTAGTCTTTATCTCCTAACCCCTAACTTCTCACTCTTAATTAAAACTTGGTGATGCCCATGATTTCGCGCACGTCGGCTAGCGTCTTGCTGGCGCGGGCTCGTGCACGCTCGGCACCCATCTCGAGAACGCGGTGCAGGTAGGCGTCATCGTTTTCGATATCAATGATGCGCTCGCGGATGGGGGTGGTCAATGCCACGATATCCTCGGCAATCTCCTTCTTGAGGTCACCATAGCGGATGGAACAGTTGTTGTAGGCCTCGGTGAAGTACTCGACCTTGTCGGGAGTGCCGACGAGTTTGAGTATTGTGAACAAGTTCTGCACCGGTTCGGCCATGGGCTGGTTAGGCTCGGTGGGGCCTCCGTCGGTCACAGCGCGCATCACCTTCTTGCGGATAGCCTTTTCCTCGTCAACGAGGTAGATGCAATTGCCCTCGCTCTTGCCCATCTTGCCGCTGCCGTCCAGTCCAGGCACCTTAACGGGCGCGCTGCCGAAGTTGAAGTTTTGCGGTTCTTTGAAGTATTCTGTCTTGTAGAACGAATTGAAGCGGCGGGCAAAGCGGCGCGTGAGCTCCAGGTGCTGTTCCTGATCCTTGCCAACGGGCACAAAGTCGGCGCGCTGGATGAGGATATCTACTGCCATGAGGGTGGGGTAGGTCAGCAGGCCGGCATTGACGCGCTTGTTGGTGCTGGCTCCAATGATTTCCTTTGCAACGTCTTCGTCGTCATCGCCCTGTGTGGGTGCGGTGATGCCCAGTGCCTTGCGGGCTTTATCCTTGAAGGCTGCGGTGCGCATCAACTCACCGATTCCCACATGCATGTTGAGCAGCAGGTACATCTCGCTCACCTCGGGCACATCGCTTTGCACAAAGATGGTTGACTTCTCAGGATCCAATCCTGCTGCCAGATACTCTGCCAGGATGTGGCGCACATTGGTATGCAATTCCTTGGGGTCGGGGTTGGTCGTGAGGGCATGCAGGTCGGCAATGAAGTAGTAACTGTCATACTTTCCCTCGTTCTGCATCTTCACAAAGTTACTCAATGCGCCCAGGTAGTTGCCCAAGTGCAATTGTCCTGTGGGGCGTATTCCGCTTAAAACAATCTTCTTATCCATTTGTGGTTTCTTTAATTCAATATTGTGTATTTGGATTGCAAATTTACATAGAATTCTTGGAAATACACCCAGTCGCAGCAAGAAATCATTTTTCAATTCAGGTAATCGATTGCTTGCAGCGTCATTTATGAGGGAAAAACAGGATGTTGAAAAATAACATCTTTTTGCTGTTTTCCGAAATATTCTTTAATTTTGCGGTCGGGAGAAATCCTCCAAGTTGTAGTTTTTTTATAGAATAGATATAAATATTATGATTACAAGACTGTTTATTTCGTCGTTGGCGGTGCTCATCACTGCATTCACGCTTGATGGCGTGACGGTTGAACCATGGTGGTGGGCTGTGATTGTCGCTATCGTGCTTGGCTTTGTCAATGCATGGATACGTCCACTGGTAAAGCTGTTGGCATTGCCCATTAACCTCTTGACACTGGGATTGTTCACCTTTGTCATCAATGCCTTGATGGTGTTGTTGTGCTCATGGCTTTTGGGCCCTCACTTTGCCGTGGCAAGTTTCTGGTGGGCATTGGGCTTCAGCATCGTGCTCACACTGGTGAGTTGGATGCTGCACCTGTTTATCCCTGCAAAGAAGAACAAGAAGAAATAACAGGAATCGGTAAGAGGTTACCTTATCATGCAGTGAACCCCAAAAGTTGCGTTATTCAAACTTTTGGGGTTCATTCTGTATAGTGATACGACTTTTCTACTCGTCGTTGAACTTGATGGCGTTGCGGTTTGTGCTCTCGATGCGGCGGTTGCGCCAGCACCTGCGGCATAGCGACACATACTTGTCATCGCCGCCGATTTCTACCTGGTTGCCGTCGGTGACGATATTTCCTTGAGAGTCAATGCGCGCGTTAATGATGGTCTTGCGGCCGCAGGAACAGGTGGACTTGATCTCCTCGATGGTGTCGGCCAGCTCCATCAGGCGTCTGGATCCTTCAAAAAGATGAGACTGGAAGTCGGTCCTCAGTCCGTAGCACACCACATTCACACCATAGTCATCGACGATGCGCGCCAACTGGTCGATTTGCGCTGTCGAGAGAAATTGCGACTCGTCGATGAGAATCCAGTCCTTGACGACAAGTGTCTTCTCAAACATCTGCTTGAGCATTTCATACAGGTCACTCTCGGGGTAAATCCAGGAGCATTTGCGTTCGATGCCGATGCGTGAGCGAATGACATTGTCGTTCTCACGGTCGTCGATGATGGGCTTCATGCACAGGTACTGCATGCCGCGCTCCTCAAAGTTATAGGCTTGGGTGAGCAGCAATGCGGTCTTGGCTGATCCCATCGTGCCATATTTGAAGTATAATTTTCCTCCTCCGTTCATGTCTCAATGATATATTGTAGAACACACATTTTCAGTAAGATGCTTAAAACAGGAGCATCATTAGTTGTGCGACAACAAAGTTAGTGATTTCTTCGTGTTTCAACTCCATTTCTTGCCTAAAAAGTTATTAACATGGGTGTCTTGTTGGGCTAGTAACAAACAACGACAACTGCCACAGGGGGCAATTGCCGTTGCGTTTCTTGCGGTTGTCAGGTGCTCGATGCTAAGGCGGGAGGGCCGCCTCTGAACTCTGGCTACCGGCATTCTGGCTTTCCTGAGCCAGAATTATTTGTTTTTGGCGTGCTCGGGTGAGATGCCTACAAGCTCGGGGTCGATGAGGATGCGGCCGCAGTATTCGCACACGATTACTTTCTTGTGCATCTTGATTTCCATCTGGCGCTGTGCCGGGATGCGGTTGAAACATCCGCCGCAAGCATTACGTTGAACGACAACGATACCCAGACCATTGCGAGTGTTCTTGCGGATGCGCTTGAAAGCGGTGAGCAGTCGCTCTTCGATCTTGTTCTCCTGCCTTTTGACTTTTTCGCGCAGGGCCTCTTCCTTTTGCTTGTTTTCAGAAACGATCTCATTGAGCTCGCTCTTCTTCTCCTCCAGAGCGTGCTCACGGTCGGTCAGAGTCTCTTTGGCTTTCTCGATCTCGGCTTTCAGGGCATCAGACCTGCGGCTTGCTTCATTCATCTTCTTCTCGGCAAGCTCGATGTTCAGGTTCTGGTACTCAATCTCCTTGGTCAGATAGTCATACTCACGGTTGTTGCGCACGTTGTCCTGGTCGGCAGTGTACTTGTCAATGAGTTCTTCGGCCTTGGCTTTGATGTCTTGGTTGCGGTTCAGCTCATCTTGCTGCATTGCCACCTCGTCCTGGTATTTTGCTACCCTGGTGTTGAGTCCGGCAATTTCGTCTTCCAAGTCTTGCACCTCTTGAGGCAGCTCGCCCCTGAGGATTTTGATGGCGTCAATCTCTGAGAGTTTCTGCTGCAGGTCATAGAGCGCTTTGAGTTTCTCTTCGACGGTGAGTTCTTTCTTCTGTGTTGCCATAAATCTGTTTTTAGGTTTTAGGCTTCAGGTCATCAATCCTAATGCCTAATTAATTATAGATAATTGACTTGATTAATCTCGTTTTTCGCAAAAGCGACTGCAAAGGTAGGATTTTTTTTCTGAATAATCTCTAAAAAAATCTCTTTTGTGAAATGTTCGCTTTCATAGTGCCCAATGTCGGCCACCACGATGCGGGGAGCGTTGTCCAGGAAATCGTGGTAGCGCATGTCGGCTGTAACATATAGTTGCGCCCCTTGTTCCACGGCTTTGTCAAGCAGGAAACTGCCGGCGCCGCCGCACAGGGCCACGCGCGAGACAATGCAGTCACCGTCGCCGCTATAGCGCACAGCCCCCACCTCAAAAGCGGCTTTGACTTTCACCAGTACTTCGCGGGCAGGAGTAGGCTCAATGTCGCCTATCACGCCACATCCAGCGGTAGAACTTGCCTGTTCGCCATAGGGTGGCACGTCATTGTCATCAAGAAACCTGACGTTTGTCATTCCCAATTTGTCGGCCATGCGGAACGACACACCTTGCCATGCGCTGTCCATGTTGGTGTGGGCGCTGTAGATGGTGATATCGTGCTTGATGGCCATGGCCACGGTGCGCTCAACAGGTGTGCGCCCCATGATCTTCTTGAGGCCGCGGAAGATGAGCGGGTGGTGCGAGATGACCAGATTATAGCCGCGTTCGATGGCTTCGGCGACAACAGCCTCGGTGGCATCGGTACACAACAGGACTCCGGTAATCTCAGCTTCGGGGTCGCCTACCTGAATGCCCGCATTGTCCCACTCCTCTTGCAAGCGCAAGGGGGCATACTGCTCGATGGCGTCAGTAATCTCTCTGATTATCATGAGTTTAGTGGTTTATTGGCCTCGGTGGACTAGATATTCTAGATATTCTAGTGGAGGAAGCCAACAGTAGCTATTAAATCTTGTTCTCGGCCTTGAGGCGCTCGCGATCCACATCGATGTAGAGCTCGTCGAGCTGGCTCTGGTCCACGGGGCTGGGAGCGTCAAGCATGACGTCGCGGCCGCTGTTGTTCTTGGGGAAGGCGATGCAGTCGCGGATGCTGTCCAGACCTGCCATGATGGACACGAAGCGGTCGAAACCGAATGCCAGACCAGCGTGGGGAGGTGCACCATACTTGAAGGCATTGATCAGGAAGCCGAACTGTGCCATCGCACGCTCGGGGGTGAATCCCAGAATGTCAAACATCTTGGCCTGCAGCTTGCCGTCGTGGATACGGAGGCTGCCGCCACCCACCTCGATGCCGTTGCACACAAAGTCGTAAGCCTTGGCGCGAACGCGTTCGGGATGTTCGTCAAGCAATGGGATGTCGTCAGGGTTGGGCATCGTGAACGGGTGGTGCGTCGCCATCAGGCGCTGTTCCTCGTCGCTCCACTCAAACAACGGGAAGTCGATAATCCACAGACATTCAAATTTGTTCTTGTCCCTCAAGCCCAAACGCTCGCCCATTTCTAGGCGCAGGGTGCAAAGCTGCACTCGTGTCTTGTTGGCATTGTCGCCGCTCATGATGAGTACGAGGTCGCCGTCGTTGGCACCCATCTTCTCCTTGAGCTGCTGCCAAACAGCAGGCTCGTAGAACTTGTCAATGCTGCTCTTGACGGTGCCGTCACTGTTGAACTTGACATAAACCAGACCCTTGGCGCCCACTTGCGGACGTTTCACGAACTCTACCAAGCCGTCGAGCTGTTTGCGGGTATAGTCGGCGCAGCCGGGAGCACAAATTGCGCCGATATAGTTGGCCTCGTTAAACACGGGGAAAGTGCCGGTGCCCTTGAGCACGTCGTCAACCTCGACAAAGGTCATGCCGAAACGACGGTCGGGCTTGTCGCTGCCATACAGGCGCATGGCGTCATGCCAGGTCATTTGGTCCAGTTTCTCGGGCAGATCAACGTTGCGCACTTTCTTGAACAGGTGGCGAGCCAGGCCCTCGAATACGTCGATGACGTCCTCTTGGTCCACAAAACTCATCTCGCAGTCAATCTGGGTGAACTCGGGCTGACGGTCGGCACGCAGGTCCTCGTCGCGGAAGCACTTGGCAATCTGGAAATAGCGGTCAAAGCCGGCTACCATGAGCAGCTGCTTGAGCGTTTGGGGGCTCTGAGGCAAGGCGTAGAACTGGCCAGGATTCATGCGTGAAGGAACGATGAAATCGCGAGCGCCCTCGGGGGTGGAACCGATAAGGATGGGCGTTTCAACCTCCAGGAAACCCTTGTCATCAAGATAATTGCGGATGAGAATGGCCATGTCATGGCGCAACTCCAAGTTGCTGCGTACGGCATTGCGGCGCAGGTCCAGGTAGCGGTATTTCATTCTCAGGTCATCACCGCCGTCGGTGTTATCCTCGATGGTGAAGGGTGGGGTAATGCTCTCACTCAGGATATTGAGCTTGCTGGCAATAATCTCGATGTCGCCGGTGGGGATGTTGGCGTTCTTGCTGGAACGCTCGGCAACGGTGCCTACTACCTGGATGACATATTCACGTCCCAGGTGGTTGGCCTGTTCACACAGGTCGGCGTCAACATCATTGTTAAACACGATTTGGGTGATGCCATAGCGGTCACGCAGGTCAACAAAGGTCATACCGCCCATTTTGCGGGTGCGTTGTACCCATCCTGCCAGAGTCACGACTTCGCCCACATTGGCAAGACGAAGTTCGCCGTTAGTTTTGGTTCTGTACATTGTTTGAATATTTATATTGTATCTTGAAATTACTTTGGTTTTAAACATACAAAGTTACTACATTCTTGCCACAAATGAGCCGCAAGTCTCAAAAAAAATCGAATTTACCCCCATTTGCCTTGTCATTTTAAGAAATTGATGTAATTTTGCACCGCGAAAATCAGTTCGGGGTGTAGCGCAGTCCGGTTAGCGCGCCTGCTTTGGGAGCAGGAGGTCCCTGGTTCGAATCCAGGTACCCCGACAAGATATGGGGCACTGATAGTCAAATAATTTACTTTGATTACCAGTGCTTTTTTGTTTGAAATGCTTATGATTATACTGTTAGTTATGGTATTCTGGTGAAGGATGTGCAGAGATGGTTTTGCCACAGTCTAACATCTGTAACCGATAAAACAAGCGAAGCATATATAACAGATTAATTCAATGAATGAGTGTCGAGAATATATTTCAAAACTGCTAGTGTTATTGGTCTGCCTGAATGTTGCCTTCAATGCGAGCGCTGGCGGTTTATGGGCAGGAAGCTCAAACGGCTATGCTGAGCCCGAGGAACTCCAAGTGATGCAAGGAGACGTGAATGGGGATGGACACGTGAGCATAGAAGATGTGGCCGTGTTGATAGACGTGCTGCTGGATGACAGTTCGGTGACCGATCTAGCCGATGTGAACGGCGATGGCCATGTTAGTGTCTATGATGTAGCCATACTAATTGACCTGCTGCTGGGGAATGCATCTTCGGGCGATCCTGAAGAACCCACTGTTTTGGAAGCCCCGAGCATCCTGATTCTTGGAAATTCTTTCACGCTTGATTCATGGTCATATGTTCCGTTCTTATTAAAGGACTATGGTATCAATATCAAGTTGGGTATCTATTATTTAGCGGGAGGTTCGCTCACGGCGACAAAGAACGGTTACACAAAAGGCGCCCCCAATGCGTCCTACAATAGAGGGTTTTATTATATCGATACTTCAACGGATACCGCCTGGTCGCAGGTGATACCCAAAAGTGTAATGTCGCTTAATGGCATCGATTATTATTGCCCTACTCCTCAGCAGTGTGTCCAGTACTATGTGGGCATGGAAGACGAATTGGCTTCGGTAATGGCGGATTCAATAGGAACGTATGATTCCATGACAGGAAAAATGTGGGATATCATTGTGTTGCAACAAGTATCGACTGGCTCAGTGCTATGGACGAGTTATTATGACAACAGCACATCGGTACATCATGCTAAAGCAATCAAGAATTTGATAGATAGTGACATGAAGCATGAGTATTCTCTTGGATGGAATCTTATTCATTCTAAGAGCGGAGCTGATACCGATTTGCCGACCGATATAATTGCCAACATTCATGATGCTTGCTCACAAGATGATTCCGAAACTACTGCTCGCATTGATGTGGTTTTCCCCTATGGCACTGCAATCTATAATGCCAGGAACGATACTACCCTTAAATCGTTGGGGTATAATGGAAACACCGATTTGTGGCATGATGGCCAGCATCTTACCGGCGGCTTGCCTCACTATCTCGCTTCAATTGCCATTGTGGAAAAAATCCTTCGTCAATTTTTCCCCGACTTGGGACTTTCGGTGCAAGGAAATAGTGTTATACCTGATGCGGATTGGGTAAGAGGCAAGAACATGCTTAGCGGTCGTGCTACTACGATAGTAGGCGCAACGGCCGAGAATTGCGCTCTTGCTCAAATGGCTGCAATCAGGGCTTGTGATGACCCGTGGAATATTTATGGAGGATGGCCGTTGACGGTGAGAATAAAATGTAATGATAATTGCTATATCTATAGCGCACCAGCTGAGTATGGGATAGAGAGTGGCGCCAGGGATGTCTCCTTTAATGTTCCCAAAGGAAAAGCAATCACAGATATTGTCATCAAAACGAATGATGGCTATGAGCTATATGACAAAACAGCAAACAATCAAGCATATTACCGTCACATGAGAAGGGATGGAGTGAGCGTCCATTATGCGGGTATTAATGAAAGTCTCGGCACCGAATTTATTGCTTCAATTCCCGGTGATGAGGTGACGTGCAATATTGAAATGTTTTTCAATGCTAAAACCAGATAACGACTATTGTAAAATGCGGTAGTTTTTGGGCTTGAAGGCCAAAAAAGCAGGAGCTAGCATTTTGTGCTAGCTCCTGGGTTTTAAACATTCTCCCTTATGGGGGTTAATGCATTAGGGCCACTCTTTCCAGAGCAGGTAATCAACGAGGAGAGTTACGTCGGTGATTGCAATGGAACCGTCAAGGTTGCAGTCGGCGGCAACAAGGTCGACGCCATCGGGATTACCTGTCAAGATGTAGTCGATGAGAACTGAAATATCGGTCATGTTTACCAGGCCGTCACCATTGACGTCTCCGCGCTCGCTTGCGGGCTCGTCAAACTCGCCCAGTTTGCGCATGTTGCTATTGGTGACATAAAGGTCGTTATATGCGTTCTCACGCATCGGGCGGCTGATGAATGCCACGACGTTCAGATTGTCGGCGTTCCAGCTATTGGGGATGTTTACAGTGAACTCATTCTTGTAGCTGTCACCAGTCTTATTGAGGGCAACACCCTTAGCGGAGCCCAAAGCCAGTCGGAATACATGATTGTGTTCATAATCATACTCCCAGGTTCCTAAATTTAACTGACTGCCGATGATGTGATCCTCAGTGATGTAAACAGTAAGTTTGCCTCCAAAGACTTCATCAAAATTAGGTACCAATTCACCATTTACCGTGATAACGGCTTTGCGTGTCTGGGGGTCATAAGTGCTGTTAATGTATACTTCGGCAAAAGCGGGCTCAGGGGGAATGATGTCCAACAAATCGCTAAATTGTTGAGCTGCTTGCTCATGATATTGCTCGTAAAACCCTAAACCTGCCAAAAGTGCAGAGGGATCGTCGCTGTCAAAACCTGGGCGACGGTCAAATGCGCCAGTGGGATAACTAACCGAATTGCCGGACAAAGCGCGCATAATGGTGTCGCACTGAGAGGTCCTAAAGGGATCGGGAGAAGACAGGTCGCCATGTATTGCCACAAGGGCGATGTCGCCGCGCAGTTCAGACAGCTTGTGGAGCATGCTGGCCCCCAGCGGGCAATAGGTGCAAGAGTGTGAGGTGAGTTCCTCGACCAGGCGCATTTGGCGAGTGAAGCCATTTTCGAAGCAACTGAATGTGGTTGTAACATAAGCAGGGTTATCGAGTGTTTCGCCATTGGCTGTTGCAGCAGTAACAGTCAAAGTGTGCTCGCCAACACTCAAGCCGGAGGTGGACACTGTGCACTCAACGTTAGTGTATTCATTGCTAAGAGCTACGGGATTGGTCGTTGTGCCTACAATCTCGCCATCAATAGCGATGTTGTAGGTGCATTGGCCAGCACCCACTTGTGAGATGCCCAGGTTGCAAGTCTGGAACTTAACCTGCATGGGATCACCTACTTTGATCATCGCTTTGGTCGTCAAATTGCGCAGTCTGATGATATGTGTCGGGAAGTTGTCGTTCTCGCAGATTAACTGTACCGACAGGTTGCCATAGGTGTTCACGCCAAAATTGTTCCAGGAGCCGTTGCGGTAAATGAGTGAGGGATAAACGGTACCTACCTTGACTGCCGAGATGGGCTTGTTTGTCCTGGTCTGTTCGTAATCAAAACCAATTCTCAGTTGATAGTCTGCTGGCAGATTAATCAAGTAGGGATTGTCCACTGTGACAACGTTCCAGCCTTCGTCCGAAATGTTGCATTCCCACTCGGTCTCGGTCCCTAAATTTCCATTTCTGTCGATGGGGATGACAAACACGCGGGTGACAGGGGTGGACTGTGCCAATCCGATGCGGAAGGCGACAATCTTACTGCCCTGGAATAATGCCAGTTCATCGGGCGTGAGGTCGGTGGCGATGGGCCTTACACCGTTAAGCATCGACATTCCCCAACCAGATCCTGTGAGGATGTCGTCGGTGGTGTAATGTCCTAGTAGTTTTTGGTTGGGAGCGAGCGTTTGCGCAACCATTACCAATGGCAGCAACAGGGCTACCGTCAAGAGAGATAATAATTTCTTCATAATTGGTTAATATTATAATATTAATAATGTGGTTAAAACAAGCAAACTCAGTTTCCGTGCGCTAGGGAAATGCGGCTTTTGGTGGACGGATGTGCAAAAATAAAGTATTTTTCTGGAGTATTGATAAAATAGTAATGTTTTTTTTAGCATTTTTGCATTTGGCGCCATATGGGCCTTTGTGTGAAAAATGAGCAGGGCTCCGTGAATTGGAACCCTGCTCGATGATTAGAGAGTTAATAACGGAATCAGTTGGGCCAAGCGCCGTTCAGCAGATAGTCGATGAGAGCCGACACATCGGCAATACCCACACTACTGTCAAGGTTGCAATCGGCCTCGGCGGGAGCTTCTTCGCCACCGAGCAAGTAGTCGATGAGTGCACTCACATCGGCCACGGTAATCGCACCATCCTTGTTCACATCGCCTCGCAAGATCTCGGGCACCTCGTCAAACTCGCCCAGTTTGCGCTTGTTGGCCTGGCTGACATACATGTCGGTGTAAACACCGCTAGCACCGTTAGCCAGCGGGCGGCTGATGAGGGCAATAACATCCATCTTGTCACTCTTCCAGTTCGAGGGAAGCGTGTAGGTGAACTCGTTCTTGAATGTATTACCAGTGATGTTGAGGGCGTTACCGAATTCCGAGTCAAGAGCCACGCGCAGGACATGGTCGTGCTGATACTGTTGAATCCATGTGCCCAGATTGAGCTGACGGTAAACAATGCTGTCCTCGGTCAGATAGACGGTGAGCTTGGCGTCTTCACCCATGAGAAGGGTAAAGCCTGGAGCGAGTTGGCCATCGATGGTAATCGTTGCGACTCGGGTTGCCTCATCAATCTTAGAGTTAATGTTGATGGTTGCAAATGAAGGAGTTTGAGCCAGATAGTCTAAGAAGTTGCTGAGTTCCTGGGCTGCCAGCTGCTGGTATGATTCGTTATAACCAATGCCTACAGCGATGTTCTTGTCATCTTCCCAACCAACAGAACGATCAAATGCGGCATAGGGCCAGCCACCGGCACCCATATAGTCGTACAACGTATCACATTGGGCCGTATTGCACGGGTCGGTAGCGCTCTGGTTGCCGTGGATGGCTACCAAGGCGATATCGTCGCGCAGGCCCATAAGGATCTTAAGCGTGTTAGCGCCATGCGGGCAGTAGGTGCAAGAGTTGGAGGTAAACTCTTCAATCAGATGCATCTGGCGCTCGAAACCGCTCTCATAAATAGCGAACATGATGCTCTTGGAAGCAGGGTGCTCAACAGGATCGCCAAAGAGCGAGTTGACTGTGATGGTCAAAGTGTGCTTGCCGAGAGCCAAGCCCTCAGAGGAGAGATATCCATTGATGTCGCTATATTCTCTGGTCACAGCCTCGGTGTTGCTTACGGTGGTGACAAGGTTGCCGTCGATGAAGATGTCATAGGTGCAAGCTCCGGCCTCAATACTTGAAGCAACGCCTGCATTGCGGGATGCAAAGATATAGTAAATATCATCTCCTGTATGGATAAAGTTGGGAACATAAAGGCTGTTCAAAGCAATGAGATAATCAGGGAAGTTCTCGCTCTCAACAATACACTGAACACCCAGGTTGCCATAGGAGTCCAGTCCGACGTCCTGCCAGGAACCACCATAGAGAATATAGCTCGGATAGATTTCCCCGACCTCCACAGCCGAAACGGGATAGTTGGAGCTGGTTTGCCTGTAGTCGAAGCCAATCATGAGGCTGTAGTTGGCATCCAGATTTAGCTCATAGGGCGTGGAGAGCGTGATCTCGTTCCAACCGACGGAGTTGACACTGCAGTTCCACGAGGTAGTGAGCCCGAAGGTGCCCGATGGTGAAACTGGAGTGACAAACACACGCGACACTGTTGTAGATGCTGACAGAGCCACACGGAACTTCACGATTTTACCGCCCTGGAACGTCGCCAGTTCATCGGGGGTGAGGATTGTACCAATGGATATCGTTCCGGGAAGGCCGGTGATGCCCAAACCGTCGGTCGCATAGTCGTCGGTGTCATAGTGACCCATAATCATTTGGTTCTCGCCAAGGTCGGCGCGTGCTGGAGTCATCAGGCGGGTGCTTTGAGCCTTGTGCCCGTTGAAGTTCTTAAGCGCATAGGGTGAATGCTGCATTTGCAGATTGCCGTTGGCCAGTAACTGGCCATACATAGCCATGGAAAACATCATGGCAACAAGGATTAACAATGCTTTTCTCATAATGATTGGTAATAATTGGTTAAGTAATAAATGAAAATTGATTATGATGTTTTGGTGATAATTCGCCACAAAAATAGACTTATTGTTTGATGGCGACAAATATTTTGAGGGCTTTTTTGTCAATTTGGCACTTTTTTAATGTTTTGGGTTGAGGGTGAAGGGGCAAGCCTTCTAAAGCCATGTCGTAATCGATAGAATGCGTGTCAAAAAAGGTGTGAAAATGGCCCTTAATCATCATGAGAAATCTAAAGACGATTTTTGGGTGCCGAAAGCGTATTTTTTGCACTTGTAAACAGGTTTTTATTTTTGGTGTAAGTAGTTGGTAATCAGTATATAAAAAGTTATCAACAAGGCCTGTTAACAATTTTTGTTTTCAAATTTGTAAATTTTTTTATTTGAGATTGTAAATTATCGAAAAAAAAGCAGTACCTTTGAAGTCCCCAAAAAGATGGGTGAACCGAAACACACTCAAAAAGGTCGAGATAGCAATGGAACAGACTGTGTATCACATACCTGCGCTGCTTGAGCAGAGCATTGACGGGCTTGTCCTCAAGCCCGACGGCACATATGTGGACGCCACCTTCGGTGGCGGCGGCCACAGTCGTGCCATCATGGACCGGTTGAGCTTGAACGGTCGCCTCGTCGGGATGGATCAAGATTTGGATACCTGGAATAATCGTCTGGATGACGCAAGATTTACATTTGTACACGGCAATTTTGCCTACATGAAAAATTTCTTGCGTTTTCATGGCATTGCCAAGGTTGACGGCATCCTTGCCGACTTGGGGGTTTCATTCCATCATTTTGACGAGGTGGAGCGAGGATTTACATTCCGTGCCGATGCGCCGTTGGATATGCGCATGAACCGTAATGCCTCTTTCAATGCGCGTGAATTGGTCAACACATACAGCGAAGAGCGTCTTGCCGATGTGCTCTATCTATATGGCGAATTGCGTCAATCGCGTAGATTAGCCTCGGCACTCGTTAAAGCGCGTCCATTATCCACAACGACCGACTTGGTCAATGCTGTGCGCCCCCTGATCAATCCTTCGAAGGAGAAAAAAGAACTGTCGATGGTGTTTCAGGCACTGCGCATCGAGGTGAACGATGAACTTGGCGCTTTGCGCAGACTGTTGAACCAGTCACTTGAACTGCTCAACGAGGGCGGCAGGCTTGCCATTATCACCTATCATTCCCTCGAGGACAGGATGGTGAAGAATTTTATGCGCACCGGCAATGTCGAGGGGCGTCAGGAGAAGGACTTCTTTGGCCGCATCAATGCTCCCATGCGCATGGTGACCAATAAGGCCATTGTTCCTACCCAGGAAGAGGTGGAGCGCAATCCGCGTTCGCGCAGCGCCAAGCTGCGTGTAGCCGAGCTGGTGGCAGGTGCGATGGCACAAAACAAACAAAAGTAACAAATAACAGGCTGATAGGGCTAAAATCAAAGACAATGAGCGAGAGAAAAAACTATACGGCAGCCACGGGAAAGAAGGCGGGTAAGGATATCATCCAAGGGCGTTTCTTCTCACTGGACTTCTTCAAGCGAAACGCGGTGTATATCATCGCCTTGGTAATCATGGCGCTGATGTATATCGCCAACAAGTTTGTGTGCCAAAGCAGCATGCAGGAGGTCATTACCCTCAAGACTGAACTGGCCAATGCGCAGACCGACCTAGTGAACGCAAGCGCAAAGTACAATTCAATGATCAGGGAAAGTGAGATGACCAGGCTCATGCAAGAAAAGCGCATCGGGCTGCGTGCTCCCTTGGAGCCCCCCTATGAACTCTCGTCGAAGTAGTGTGCGAGTCTGCAGTAGAATCATAACAACCATTGGTCCAGTTAACGAAAATGAAACAAAACAACAAAAAACATATCTTGGCGCGCTACGCTATCGTCGTGGGCATCATGCTGGCATTCTCGACTTGCATTGCATGGTACTTGTTCAAGACGTCCGTTGTGCAGGCTGCCTTATGGAACGAAAAGGCGAATACCGTGCTCACCAGCACAACTCCTATTGAGCCTGAACGCGGAAAACTCCTCGCCGACAACGGCACGGTGCTGGCGGCCAACCTGCAGTACTATGTCTTGCGCATTGACTGGTTCACCGAGGGCATCAAGGTTGATACCCTGATGAAGGATATCGGTCCGCTGTGCGATAGCCTTGCTTTGTTTGACAACTCGATGACTGCCGCCCAGTGGAAGCAGAAAATTCTGGGTAATCGCAAGGAAATCCTCGACAATGCCAACAAGACCAAACCCGATGGTACCAAGGGCCGCAAAAACCGCGCCTACAAACTCTTCCCCTACATGCTCACCCATAAGGAGTATGAGCGGGTAAGTAATTTCCCCTTCCTGCGCCGTGCCAAGAACAAGAACGGTTTTTATACCGAGAAGCACAACCGTCGCATCAAGCCCTATGGCGATATGGCGGCACGAAGCATCGGCAATGTGGGCCAGAGTGAGGAGAGTTCATTCATCCATGGCCACTCGGGCCTGGAAATGGCGCTTGACTCGCTGCTGTATGGCAAACCCGGTGTTGCCAAGAACATCCAGCTTACCAATGGTATTGTCCGTGCCGAGAGCGTTCCTGCTGTCAAGGGATATGATATCACGACAACCATCAACGTGCAGTTGCAGGATATCGTCGAGAATGAGCTCAACGGCATGTGTCTTGAAACAGGGGCCAAATGGGGCACTTGTGTCCTCATGGAGGTGGCTACAGGCGAGATTAAGGCTATCAGCAACCTTGAACGGAATGATAAGACGGGCGAGTATGTCGAGGGTGTGAACCATGCCGTGCTGGGATATGAGCCGGGTTCGGTGGTAAAGACCATCTCGATGATGGTTGCGCTGGAGGACGGAATGGTATCTGATATCAACGCGCCCATTGCAACCGGGTCTGATTGGATGTATGCCGGTCGCAACATCAGCGACAGGCCTCACGGTGCCGCCACGCGAACGGCACGCGAGATCATCGAGACGTCATCCAACATCGGTATGGCCAAGCTCATTGTCAAGGATTATGGAAGCAATCCCGGAGGTTTCCGCAAGCGTCTTGAGGAAATGGGCTTCTTTGAGCCGTTCAATTCGGGCATCGGTGGTGAAACAACCCCCAATTTCCCCGTTTTGGGAAATAAGAACTGGGACAAGTTGTCGCTCACGCGCCAGGCCTATGGTTATGCGACGACAATTCCGCCGCTCTACACCCTGGCCATGTACAACGCCATTGCCAATGACGGCAAGTTTGTGCGTCCCCACCTTTTCAAGAAACTTTCTCGCGAAGGCGAGCCCGACTCCATTATTCCTGTAACCTACATCCGCAAACAGGTCTGCTCCCCCGAGAATGCCGCCAAGTTGCGCATCATGCTTAGGGATGTGGTGTGGGGCGACCATGGAACGGCCCGCCATTGGGTGCAGGACGACAAGGTCGAAATTGCTGGCAAGACGGGAACGGCGTTCACCAATGCCGGTGGACAGTATGGCGCCCAAAAGCGTTTGGCATTCTGTGGCTTCTTCCCCTATGAGAAGCCCAAATATTCCTGCATCGTTCTCATGCTCGGTGCCGATCGCGGCGCGGGAGCCTGCAGTGGTATCGTGCTGAAGAACATCGCCCGCAAGATGTATGCTCGCGGTCTGCTGGGCCCCTCACCCGAATTGGGGACCGAGTCTGTGAACAGTAAGGACGGCAAGGATAGCAAGGACAAAAAGAACTATCCAACATTGTTCGCTTCGATGAGTAATCACGCCGCCAAGAACATCAATCGTGGCCTGCACGTTGATTCGTCACATCGTTATGCCACTCCGGCCAAGGTCGAGAAGGGAGTGCCTTGTGTGATTGGACTGAATGTGAGGGAGGCCATCAAAATCCTTGAGAATGCCGGGCTGATGGTCAACTTCACGGGATTTGGAATGGTGACGAGCCAAAGCCTGGCAGCAGGCTCTGCCTATAAGCGCGGTCAGCGCATCAATTTGAGATTAAGAAATTCTTAGCATATATTTTTATCTAACATGAAGAAATTATCACAACTGCTCACATCCATCAAACCACTTAAAGTGGTTGGTGACACAAATATTGACATCACTGACGTGATTAACGACTCCCGTCAGGCACATGACGGCGTGTTGTTCGTCGCAGTAAAAGGCGTTGCTGTTGACTCGCACCGTTTCATCGATGCCGTGGTTGCCGCTGGAGCAAGCGCTGTCGTTTGCGAGGACATGCCCGAGTCAATGAATGACAAGGTGACTTACATTCAGGTCGAGAACAGTGTTGTTGCGCTGGCTCATCTTGCCGATGAATGGTTTGACCATCCGTCAAAGGCCCTGCGTTTGGTTGGCGTTACCGGCACCAATGGCAAAACCACTACGGCGACGCTGCTCTATGAGATGGCTCGCCTCATGGGCCACAAGGCAGGACTGTTGTCCACGGTAAAGAACATAATCGATACCGTTGAACAGACCGCCGTTCAGACTACTCCTGACCATCTGACGCTCAATCGGCTGCTTCATGAGATGGTGCAGGCGGGTTGTGAGTATGCCTTTATGGAGGTGAGCTCACATGCATGTGTTCAGCGCCGCATCGAGGGCGTCAACTTTGCAGGTGGCATTTTCACCAACCTCACTCGCGACCACATGGACTTCCACAAAACCGTGGATAACTATATCGCCGCCAAGAAGATGTTCTTTGACCAGCTGCCTGCAGGGGCCTTTGCGCTGGTCAATGCCGACGACAAGGTGGGTGAAGTGATGCTGCAGAATACCCGTGCCGACAAATACCGCTACTCGCTGCGCAGCATGGCCGATTTCAAGGGACGCATAGTAGAGTCGCGCCTCGACGGCACGACACTCGAATTAAACGGCAACCAGGTGGAGGTGCTGTTCACAGGACGTTTCAATGCTTATAACCTGTTGTCGGTTTATGGTGCGTCATTGCTGCTGGGCTTTGATCCTGAGCAGGTGCTCGTGAAAATGAGTCTGCTGGAACCCGTTGCAGGCCGTTTCCAGACCTTGCGTTCCCCGCGCGGTTACACCGCCATTGTTGACTATGCGCACACTCCCGATGCCCTGGTCAACGTTCTCGACACCATCAAGGAGGTGGTGGGCACCTCGGGGCACATTATCACCGTGTGCGGCTGTGGTGGTGACCGTGATGCGGGCAAACGTCCCATCATGGCGCGTGAGGCTGCCGTGCGCAGCGACCGTATCGTCCTCACCAGTGACAATCCCCGCACCGAGGACCCCGATGAAATTCTTCGCCAGATGGAAGTCGGACTCCCCGAGGACAAGAAGCCGGTGACATTGACCATCACCGATCGTCGTCAGGCCATCAGGACGGCCTGCCAGCTCGCCCAGCAGGGCGATGTGGTGCTGGTAGCCGGCAAGGGACATGAGGATTATCAGGAAATCAATCATGTGAAGCATCATTTTGATGACCGTGAACAGATTCTCGAGGTGTTTGCCGCCGAGAGCAACTGAGATTATTAACCAACACAAGACAAGGATATGTTATACCATCTTTTTCATTACCTGGAGCAATACCACCATGTGAGTGGCGCCCGACTGTTTGAGTACATCACTTTCAGGTCAGGCTTTGCCTTCATCCTGTCGTTGTTTATCGGCATTGTCATCGGCCGCCGCATCATCTTCAAACTCAAAAACCGTCAGATGTGTGATAAGGAGCGCGAAGAGAAACTGGGAGGCAATTCGGCCAAGCAGGGTACCCCCACGATGGGCGGTATCATCATCATTATCTCGATTTTGGTGCCTTGCCTGCTGCTGGGAAAACTCAATAACGTGTACATGCTGCTCATGATTGTCTCGACAATCTGGTGCGGTGCTTTGGGTTTTGCCGACGACTACATCAAGGTGTTCCACCACAACAAGGAAGGACTCAAAGGCAAGTTCAAGATTGTCGGACAGGTGGGTCTGGGAGTCATTGTAGGTTTGACCATGTACCTGAGCCCTGCCATCGTGATGAATGAGAATGTTCATGTCACTAACCGAAACGAGACACCCGAGCTGGTTGAAGTGCACAAGTCGCAGGCAGTGAAGGCTACCAAGACAACGTTACCGTTTGTCAAAAACCACAACTTCGACTATGCCTACTTCACGGGCTGGATGGGCAAGTACAAGCAAATGGGCGGCTGGATTCTGTTCATTCTGGTGACCATCTTTGTCATTACCGCAGTGAGCAATGGCGCTAACTTGACCGATGGCGTTGACGGGTTGGCGACAGGAACTTCGGCGATTATAGGGGTGGCGCTAGCCATCATGTGCTATCTGGGAGGCAATGTCATCTATTCATCCTACCTGAATATCATGTACATCCCAGAGAGCAGCGAACTGGTAGTGTATGCCGCCGCATTCATCGGAGCAACAATCGGTTTCCTGTGGTATAATTCCTATCCGGCCCAAGTGTTTATGGGCGATACGGGTAGCCTGTGCCTTGGCGGCATCATTGCCGTGTTTGCCGTGCTCATCCGCAAGGAATGGCTCATTCCCCTGTTGTGCGGCATCTTCCTCATCGAGGAGCTGTCGGTCATCATGCAGGTGTGGTATGTCAAGCGTCACAAGGGCAAGAACAAGCGCCTGTTCAAGATGACGCCCCTGCATCACCACTTCACGATAGACCCCGCCAAAATCACGTGGGACTATAAGATTAAGACGCCTGATCACCGCATCCCCGAGGCAAAGATTGTGATGCGCTTCTTCCTGGTAAGCATCCTGCTTGCCGCATTAACGTTTGTAACACTCAAAATTCGATAAACAACCGAACCGCCATGTCAAAAAGAATAGTAATTTTAGGAGGTGGAGAGAGTGGCGCTGGCGCTGCTGTGCTCGCCAAGGTCAAAGGCTTTGACGTGTGGCTCAGCGATGCCGGAACGATTGGTCAGGTCCACAAGGACCTGCTCAACAAGTATGACATTGCTTGGGAAGAAGGAGGCCATACTCCTGAGAAAATCCTCAATGCCGATGAAATTATCAAGAGCCCGGGCATTCCCGACACGGCTCCGATGGTGGCTAGTGCCATCGAGAAAAAGATACCCATCGTGAGCGAGATAGAGTTTGCGGGCCGTTATACCGATGCCAGGATGGTGTGTATCACCGGCAGCAACGGCAAGACAACCACCACCAAGCTCACCTATCACATCTTCAAGAAGGCTGGTCTGAATGTGGGCCTTGCCGGCAATGTGGGCCGCAGTCTGGCCTTGCAGGTTGCAACCGAGCATCATGACGTGTATATCATTGAGTTGAGCAGCTTCCAGCTCGACAATATGTATGATTTCAAGGCCAACGTGGCTGTGTTGCTCAATGTCACGCCCGACCATCTTGACCGCTATGAATACAAGATGGAGAACTATGCCGCCGCCAAGTTCCGCATTACGCGCAACCAGACGGGCGATGACTCGTTCATCTACTGGAAGAACGATCCCATCATCGCCGAGCAACTGCGCCAGCATCATCTGGAATCGCGTCTGCTGAGTTTCACTGCCGACGACGATGAGAGCAATGCTGCATGGGTGCACGATGGTGTGCTCCATTTCAATATCGGCGGTGATGCTTGGGACATTCCGCGTGACAGCTTGTCGCTCAGCGGCTTGCACAATGTGTATAACACAATGGCTGCTGGTTTGTCGGCACAGGTGTTTGACATCCGCAAAGATGTCATCCGTGAGGCGCTTTCCGACTTTGAGGCTGTACCCCATCGCCTGGAATATGTCGATACCGTTGATGGCGTGCGTTACATCAACGACAGCAAGGCCACCAATGTCGATGCCTGTTGGTATGCCCTCGAGAGCGTCAATGAACCGTGTATCCTCATCTTGGGCGGCATTGACAAGGGCAATGACTATAGTGAGATTGAAGCCCTTGTGAAACAGAAGGTGAAAGCTATCGTGTGCCTGGGCATTGACAACGCCAAGCTCCACGAGTTTTTCGACGGTAAGGTGCCTGTGGTGACCGATGCCTCGAGTATGTCCGAGTGTATGAACAAGTGTCGCCAGCTTGCAAAGGACGGTTATACCGTTCTCTTGTCGCCGTGCTGCGCCAGCTTTGACCTGTTCAACGGCATGGCCGACCGCGGAAACCAATTCAAGGAGTGTGTCAAGCAATTCAAGACTGATGGACTATCTCAATAATTCCTGAAATTCATTATGTCTCCATCTGAAAAGACAAAAAAATATACTGAGATTTCACAAAAGTATGGTGATCCGTGGATTTGGGGCATCTACATCATGTTGCTCATCATCTCCATTGTCGAGAGCTATAGCGCTTCGAGCCGTGAGGTCGCGTCTCAAGGAATCTACATGCCCATTATCAAGCAGACAATCTTCTTGAGCTTGGGAGCGGCATGTGTGATTTTGTTGCAGCGTGTGGACTACAACAAGCAACGGTTTCTTTATGCGATGATACCGGGTTTGGCGGTTCTCACCGTCATCAGCCTGATTTATGTCATGTTCTTTGGTGAAATCATCAATGGTGCACGACGTTCCATGACCTTGTTGCCAGGTGTGACCTTACAGCCTGCCGAGTTGGCAAAGTTGTCGATTGTCACAATGTTGTCCTATATTTTTGCCAAGTCACAAAAGAATCAGGACATCAGCACTAAAGGCCTTATGGGGGCTGCATTTGTGGTGGCGTTGTATGGCGGTTTGATGATACGCAGCGGACTGACCAACACGCTCTTGCTGATTGCCATCAGTGGTTCAATGCTGCTCATTGGCGGTGCCAGTTTCAAGAAAATCGGCATCCTGATGCTCTTCTTTGGCATCATGTTTGGCTTCTTTGTCATCATCAAGAGCCAAAACGACAAGAGGGATGAGACCTTCAAAGCCACGCAGCAGGAGATGCAGGTGATCGTGTCGGCCAATGACGCCAATGTTGCCGAGTTGAGTCCCCCTGAAAATAGCAAGAGCAATGGCGGGGAAGTGGCTCGCACCGGCACCTGGAAGAAGCGTTTTAAGGATTGGTGGCACAGCGATTCTTTGGTTTATCGTCCCATCACTGCCAAAAACCAGCAAGAAATGTTCTCACGCATGGCTCAGGCCAATGGCGGCCTGGTGGGCGTCGGTGTGGGAAAATCAAGGGAATGTAGCCGCCTGCCGTTGGCGTTCAGTGACTATATTTACTCGATTATTGTCGAGGAACTGGGATTTGTCGGGGGCATCTTTGTATTGTTGCTCTACCTCTCGCTGCTGGGTCGTGCCGCGATGATTGTGCGGCGCAGCAAGCGTGTGTTGCCCTCGCTGCTGGTCATCGGTATGGCCTCATTCATCACGTTCCAGGCCCTGTTTCACATGGCCATCAACGTGGGCGTCTTTCCTGTGTCGGGCCAGCCTTTGCCCCTTATCTCCAAGGGTGGCACCTCGATCATTGTGATAAGTATCGCTTTTGGCGTGATGCTGAGCGTTAGCCGCACCATTGCCAATTATGGAAACAAGAAAAATAAGGCAGAAGAGACTCCCGTCATTGAGGGTCTGGATGCCGAAAACCCAACTGAAATACCTGCAAAAAATGTCTGGAAGTAACAATCAACAACTCAAGTTCCTGGTGAGCGGTGGAGGAACGGGCGGACATATCTTTCCCGCCTTGTCTATCGCTAACGAGATTCGCCGTCGTCATCCCGAGGCAAAAATACTGTTTGTAGGAGCCGAGGGACGCATGGAAATGGAAAAAGTGCCGGCTGCCGGATACAACATCATCGGTCTGCCAGTCAGTGGTTTTGACCGCAAGCACCTGTTGCGCAATTTCAAGGTTGTGGCACGCTTGTTCAAGAGTATGGGACTGGCTAAAAAGATTCTCATTGACTTCAAACCCGACATCGCCATCGGTGTGGGCGGTTATGCCAGTGGGCCCATGCTCAAGGAGGCACAAAAGCAGGGCATCCCCACGCTTTTGCAGGAACAAAACTCCTATGCCGGCGTGACCAACAAACTGCTTGCTGCAAAGGCCGATTGCATCTGTGTCGCCTATGAAGGCATGGAGCGCTTTTTCCCCAAGGAAAAGATTGTCCTTACCGGTAATCCTGTCAGGCGTAACCTCCTGGAATGCGGTGCTTCTCCCGAGCAGGCGCGACAGGCGATGGGTGTGGATCCCAACAAGAAGACCATCCTGATCATTGGCGGTAGCCTGGGCGCCCGCACCATTAACAACGCCATCATCGATGGCTTGAAAACAATTGGCGAGGCCCATGATGTACAGGTCATCTGGCAAACCGGAAAAATCTATGACCAGCAGTGTTGTGAGGCTTTGCGTGCATCATGCGTGAAGAACGTGGTGCAAATGCCCTTCATCAGCAACATGGATATGGCCTATCGTGCTGCCGACCTGGTTGTGTCTCGTGCCGGTGCAAGCTCCATCTCGGAACTTCAGTTATTGGGCAAGGCAGCTATTTTGGTACCGTCGCCCAATGTCGCCGAAGACCATCAGACCAAGAATGCCATGGCGCTGGTTAACCGTGATGCCGCCATCATGGTCACCGATGCCGATGCCGGCACCCAACTCGTTGAAACGATGCTTGCCACGGTTGCCGATGATGCCAAAACCGCCAGTCTTGGTAACCATGTGTTGCAGATGGCACTGCGCGACGCTGCCGAACACATTGCCGATGAGGTCGAGAAAATCATAAAAAGCAAAAACGCCTAACGTAATTAATTGTCAATAGGGTAGTAATGAAAGATTTTGATTCACTGTATTTTGTGGGAGCAGGTGGCATTGGCATGGCTGCATTGGAGCGTTATTTCCTGGCTCAGGGAAAACAGGTCGCAGGATATGACCGTACACCGAGCGACTTGACTCATGCTTTGGAACAGGAGGGCGTGCACATTGACTATAACGAGGATCCCGCACTCATTCCCGACTACTGCTTGGATCCCGAGCGTACCCTGGTGGTCTACACGCCTGCTGTGCCCGATAGCCATAAAGGTCTCACTTACTTCCGTGAGCATGGCTTTCAAGTGGTTAAACGTGCCGCTTTGTTGGGTGTGGTAACGGCCCACAGTAAGGCCCTGTGTTTTGCAGGCACCCACGGCAAGACCACTACATCAAGCATGGCAGCCCACATCCTGCACAGTTCAGGCATCGGCTGCAATGCGTTCCTGGGAGGCGTGCTGCGCAATTATGACAGCAATTTCCTGTTGTCCGACAGCAGTCCTTATTCAGTCATTGAGGCTGATGAGTTTGACCGCTCCTTCCACCATCTTCATCCCCATATTGCAGTAATCACTTCGACCGACCCCGACCATTTGGATATCTATGGCACAGCCGAGGCCTATCTGGAGAGTTTTGCCCACTTTACCGAACTCATTCAGCCAGGCGGTTCCCTCATTATCCACACGGGACTTGCCATGACACCGCGTGTGGGCTCTGAGGTCAAGACTTATACCTATAGCCGCGATGCGGGTGACTTCCATGCCGCAAACATTCGCAAAGGAGACGGCGAAATCACTTTTGACTTCGTGACACCGTGGGAGACTATCAATGACATCTGCCTGGGTGTTCCTGTTGACATCAACATCGAGAACGCAGTAGCAGCTATGGCTGCTTGCCGTCTTGTAGAGGTTCCTGCCGACTCCATGCGTGAGGCTGTCGCCAGTTTCATGGGTCCGAAGCGCCGATTTGAGTTCTGGGTGAAAGAGCCCGGCGACCAGGGTAGGGTGATGATCGATGACTATGCCCATCATCCTGGAGAACTGCGAGCTAGCATCTCTTCGGTGAGGGATTTGTATCCCGGCCGCCGGCTGACGGTCATTTTCCAGCCGCACCTCTATACCCGCACACGCGACTTTGCTCCCGAGTTTGCAAGTGCGCTCTCGCTGGCCGATGAGGTGATTTTGTTGCCCATTTATCCTGCTCGCGAGGAACCCATTCCTGGAGTGACCAGTGAGATGGTACTGAATCTGGTAACAAGTGCTAAAAAATGCATTTACTCAAAAGAAAATTTGATTAAATCAATAGAATTGAGTAATTTTGACGTTTTATTGACAGCGGGTGCCGGCGATATCGCCAATCTGCTGCCACAAATCAGTGTTGAATATAAGAAACAAAAGCGTTGAAAAAGGTCATACAATATAGCATCCTGGTCTTGTTGACTGCCGTGCTCGCAATTGGTACATTGTGGGCGCGCAACAAGTCGCGCGGGGAGTTGTGCACAGGCATTGACGTTATCGTCGTGAATGCCGACAGCACCTCGTTTGTTACCCCCCAGGGCGTGCTTAGTGACCTTCAGGGCCAGGGCATCAAGGTTGACGGCAAGCGCATGGGCGACATCGATGCATCGGCCATTGAGGATGCCCTCAAGAGGTCTCCCTATCTGGAGAATGCCGATATAGTGAAGTGCCAGGATGGCAGGCTGCTCGTTCGCGTTAGCCAGCTGGTGCCAGTCTTCAGGGTGTTTGATGGCGAGAGCTCCTACTATGTGAACCGCGCAGGCAAGCACATGGCAGCCACAAGCTACTATCATAGTGATGTGCCGGTGGTACAGGGCCACTTTGGTCGCAAATATCCACCCACACGCCTGTTGCCGTTGATCGACTATGTGGAGGGCGACTCCTTGTTGCGCTCACTGATCACCATGTATATCGTGCGTGACACCAACAATATTATCCTTGTGCCCGAAATCAGTGGCCATGTGATTAATATCGGGAACGTTAGCGGATTTGAGAACAAGTTTGCCAAGCTCAAACTCTTTTATACCGATGTCATGCCGCGCAAGGGTTGGAATACCTATGACACCATATCGGTCAAGTGGAACCATCAGGTGGTTGCCACGCGACGTATCAAAGCGGTCGAGCAGGTATTTGAGTATAATCCCGATGACGATGAACAGGCACCGGATATCGAGACGATGACTGTCGGCTCGGTGGCCGATGCCAAGCGCGAGGACCAGCAGGCCAAACAGGCCGACCAAAAGAAGTCATCAACCCCTGACAAAGCTAAGAGCGATGACGCGAACAAAAAGAAAAATAATTAGTTATAAAATATAACAAACAAACAATAATATACAGTTTTATGGAAAACCAGTACATTGTAGCACTTGAAATCGGAAGCTCTAAAATCGTTGGAGCGATTGCCGAGATGACATCGGCAGGATTCTTGAGTGTAAAGCACTTACAGGAGGAGCGCCACCTCAACAGCGTGAGGTATGGTATCGTTCAGAATGTGGAGAATATCAAGAGCAGTGTGAACCGCATCCTCAAGAATTTGGAGGGCATGGTTGACGGACGCATTACTCAGGTCTATATGGGTGTGAGCGGTCGTTCGCTGCACAGCATCGTGAGTGAGGTAAACCGCAGCGTCGGTTCGACCGAGCCCATTACCAAGGAATTGATCGAACGCATTATCCATGATGCTACCAGTACCCCTATTCGCAACTATGACACGGTGGATATCGTCCCCAGAGCCTATTATGTGGATAAAGTTGAAACCCCGAACCCCGTAGGCCAGTTTGGCTCGTCTATCAAGATTAAAGTCAACCTTATTGTTGCCAAGCCGGCGCTCAAGCTGAACTTGAACCGCCTGATGACCTTTGGCATCCCGGTTAAGGACTATATCGTTACTCCGCTGGCCGTTGCCGAGCAGATCTTGAGCGAGAGCGACCGTGAACTGGGTTGCATGCTCGTGGACATGGGTGCCGAGACCACTACGGTCACCATCTACAAGAATAAGGCGCTCATTTATCTGAGCACTCTTCCCTTGGGTGGCCGCAACCTCACCCGCGACGTGATGAGCGGTCTGAGTGTACTTGAGGAAACAGCCGAGAACGTCAAGAAAAATATCAATAACCCGCTTGATCCCGGTAACGTGAGCAACGTGGTCATTGAGGGTGTCAGCGCACGTGACGCAGCCAATTATATCAGTGCCCGCACGGGTGAAATCATCGCTAACATCAACCAGCAACTTGCCGATGCCGGTATCTCATCGAGCGATATCCAGAGTATCGTCCTCATTGGTGGCAGCGCTCACCTGGGAGGTTTGCAGCAAAAGATGGAGGAAACCATCAAGATCAAAGTACGCAAGGGTCAAAACCCCATGGGCCTGAATATCCTCAATCCCGAAATCAACCGCATGGAGTACATCGAGGTGTTCTCATTGCTGGCCAAAGCTGCCGAGATGATTGAGCCGGGTGAGACATGCGTTGAGCTCAATAAATATGAGGACGACCTCAAGTTTGAGGGACATGTTCCTCGCCAGAGTGAACCTGTAAGTCCCCAGCCCGAAAAACAGCCCAAGGCGAAGGAAAAGACCAAGAAGTCCAAGACGTGGGGTAAATGGGCTGACAAGCTCAAGAGCCTGATGCAGGAGGATGACGAGACCGATGATGATCAGTAACAATAAAGCGTTAAGAACTCATTCACCCAATTACTAAAACAAAAACAATCACAATATGGACGAGAAAAAAATAAAATTTGATGGGAAGCATGAGGGTGCTAGCGCTCATGACAGTGACATCTACAGGACCTTGGACAAGGATCCGGGCTTCCCTGAGAAGGAACAGACCCGCACCATCATCAAGGTGATGGGTGTGGGCGGTGGTGGCAACAATGCCATCAACCACATGTACATGCAAAATATCGAGGGCGTGTCGTTTGTCGTATTGAATACCGACCGCCAACAACTCAATGAGTCGCCGGTTCCCAACCGCGTACTGCTGGGCCCCAACACCACTCATGGCTTGGGCGCGGGTAATGTGCCTGATGTGGCACGCCGTGCCGCCGAGGAGAGCGAGGCCGAAATCGCAGCCCTGTTCGATGACGATACCAAGATGGTGTTCATCACCGCTGGTATGGGTGGCGGTACCGGTACCGGTGCAGCGCCTGTCGTGGCACGCATTGCCCACGAGAAGGGCGTCCTCACCATCGGTATCGTGACCATTCCTTTCCTGTTTGAAGGTCCCAAGAAGATTCTCAAGGCCCTTGGTGGTGCCGACGAGATGGGCAAGTATGTCGATGCCCTGCTCATCATCAACAACCAGCGCCTGACCGAGATTTATAAGGATCTTGACTTCACCAATGCCTTCGGCAAGGCCGATGATACGCTGACCATCGCGGCGCGCAGCATCAGTGACCTGATTACCGTTAAGGGTAAGATCAATCTGGACTTCAATGATGTGAACACCACCCTGCGCAATGGTGGTGCCGCCATCATCAGTTCGGGTTACGGCACGGGCGAGCGTCGTGTGACTAGAGCAATCGAGGATGCCCTCGAGTCGCCGCTGCTCAAGAACCGTGACGTCTATGGCTCGCAGAAGATTCTGATGAACTTCTACTATAATCCTAAGAGCGATCATCCCCTGTTGATGGACGAGATGAACGAGATTCAGGAGTTCATGGCCAACTTTGATCAGGAGGTTGACGTTATCTGGGGTATGGCTTTTGATAACACGCTTGAGGATCAAATCAAGGTGACCGTGCTTGCTTCGGGCTTTAATGTGTCGTTGGACAAGGAGTCTCCAGTACCCACTGTGCAGACACCCAGGCGTGAGCCCGTGCATGCCGATCCCAGGATTACCGATGCTCAACGTCTCAAGGATGAGTATGGCGACAAGGCTATCACCGACATGACGCTCAGGCAACTCAGCGCTCGCTATCTTGTCCTCACTCCCGAGGAAATGGACGATGACGACGTTATCGACATGATTGAGAAGACTCCGACCTTTGGCCGCAAGCCCGACTTCCGCAACCAGATTAAGGAACGCCAGCAGGCTTCCAGTATGGAGCGCCCCGTCGAGGTGCCTAAGGCGCCCAAGCGTTCCAGCTCAGGAGATTCCCAAACGATTAATTTTGGCGAAGAATCGTTTTAAGTAAAACATAAAACAGGAATAAGTGGCTATGACAATCTTTGATCAAGTCAACAATGGCATCAAGGAGGCCATGAAGGCCCACGACAAGGGCCGTCTGGAAGCATTGCGCGGCATCAAAGCCGAATTGCTGCTTGTCAAGACCGCACCAGGCAACAATGGTGAGGTAAGCGATGAGAATGCCATGAAGGTCCTCATCCGCATGGCCAAGCAACGTAAGGAAAGCGCACAGATCTACATCGAGCAGGGTCGTCAGGACCTGGCCGATGTAGAGCTGCTGCAAGCTGCTGTTATCGATGAATTCCTCCCCCAACAGATGAACGACGAGGAACTCACCGCCCACATCAAGCAAATCATTGAGCAGACTGGTGCCGCCAGCATGAAGGATATGGGCAAAGTGATGGGAATTGCCACCAAGCGGCTAGCCGGACGTGCCGAAGGTCGCGCCATCAGCGCCAAAGTAAAAGAACTCCTTTCTGCCAACTGAAACACAACTAAATAATAAAAAATGCTGACATTACAACTTATTAACCAGGATCCCGAGGATGTGATTCGCCGACTTGCTGTCAAGCACTTTGACGGTCGCGAACCCATCATGCGCATCGTGGAACTGGACAAGCAGCGCCGTGCACTGCAAAAACAACGTGACGATAACGCCGCTGTACTGAATAAAATGGCCGCACAGATTGGTGCTCTCATGAAACAGGGCAACCGCGATGAGGCCGAGAACGTCAAGGCTCAAGTGGCCAACCTGAAAACCTCCAACAAGGAGATTGACGACAACCTCACTGCCGCTCAGGACGAGATTACCGAGATCCTGCTGAGCGTGCCCAACGTGCCCTATAGCGGCGTGCCTGAGGGCAAGACCGCCGAGGACAACGTTGTCGAGAAAACCGGTGGCAAAATGCCCGAACTTCCCGAGGGTGCATTGCCCCATTGGGACTTGGCCAAGAAATACAACCTCATTGACTTTGACCTAGGTGTGAAAATCACAGGTGCCGGTTTCCCCGTTTATGTGGGTAAGGGTGCCCGATTGCAGCGTGCCTTGGTACAGTTCTTCCTCGACGAGGCCGGCAAGGCAGGATATGTTGAGATTGAGCCTCCCTTCGTTGTCAACGAGGCTTCTGGTCTGGGAACAGGTCAGTTGCCTGACAAGGAGGGACAGATGTATCACTGCCAGGTGGATAACTTCTACCTGATTCCTACCGCCGAGGTGCCTGTGACCAACATGTATCGCGATGTCATCATTCCTCAGGAAGACCTGCCCAAGAAGAATTGTGCTTTCTCGGCTTGTTTCCGCCGTGAAGCCGGCTCCTACGGCAAGGACGTGCGCGGACTGAACCGTCTGCACCAGTTTGATAAGGTCGAAATCGTGCGCATTGAGCGTCCCGAGGATTCCTACAAGGCACTTGAGGAGATGAAGGACCATGTGCAGGGCCTGCTCGAAAAGTTGGAGTTGCCTTGGCATATCCTGCGCCTGTGTGGTGGAGACATGAGTTTCACAAGTGCCATCACTTTTGACTTCGAAGTATGGTCGGCAGCTCAGGAACGCTGGCTCGAGGTGAGCAGCGTGTCCAACTTTGAGACCTATCAGGCCAACCGTCTCAAGTGTCGCTATCGTGGCGATGACAAGAAGACTCACTTGTGCCACACCCTCAACGGTTCGGCACTTGCGCTGCCGCGCATCGTTGCGGCTCTGCTTGAGAATAACCAGACGCCTGAGGGCATCCGCATCCCTGCCGCCCTGCAGCGTTACACGGGCTTCGATATTATCGACTGATAATCAGAATAAAGAAAACAATAAATACAATAATGACAATTTGTTGACACGCAACAGCTGATTGTTCTTATTGTATTTGTTGTTTTCCGTTTTTTAAAAAAAGACTGCCGATAGCTATAAAGATGATGCGTAAGGCCTGGATTGATTACATCAAGTTGATAGCGATGTTCCTTGTGGTGGTTTATCATACACCACCGCGATATGACACCGCCCACGAGGTGGCGCTTTTCAACATGGGTGCTCCAGTGTTTTTCTTCGCTGCCGGTTACTTGTTCAATATTTCCAGGCAGCAGAGCTTTGTGTCATTTCTTCTTCGCCGCATTCGGCAGATTCTAGTACCATATACTACTTTTTTCGTTATCTTTTATGCCTTGTGGCTCGTGGTGGGCCGTCGCATGGCTGGCCCCGAGGAGCAGTCAATCGGTACGCTTGTGCCCCTGTGGCAGTTTCTCAAAGGCACGCCCGATGTGGTTTTGGGACCGTTTTGGTTTCTCGCCGCACTGTTCACTATGCAGCTGATTTATTATCCCATCAGACGCTTTTTGAGCGGATTTTGGCCTTTGGCGGTTTCAGTTTTGCTCAGCCTCTCCCTGTTTGTCTTGCCCAATGTGCCGTGCATTCAGTGGTGGAATCTAGACAAGGCGTTGCTCTATATGCCAATCTATGCTTTGGGTAACTTGAGTTTACCGACTGGCGGCAGACAGGCCGAAGAGGTCTGCCGATTAGCTGATCATTTTGGTTTCTCATCAGTTTCACGGGGTATCATTTGGCTGGTTCTTGCAGCTCTGGGCTTGGGTTTCCTGACTGTAGCTCCATTGAAGATGGAAGCCTCGATTGCCTATGTGCTCGCCCCATTGGCGGTGATTCTCGCCCTGCCGTTCTATACCTCCCTGTGCCGTTGGATGGCTTCGCGTCACCTGATGGACCGCTTGGCGCTCACTGTGGGTGTTGGAAGCATTACCTACCTTGCTTTGCAGAACTATCTCATCGGTGTCATCAAGATGGTGGTTGCACGTGTGTTTGGTCAGTCCATCCTTGATGAGAATATCCTGATTAAAATCTTTGTGCCCATAATGGTCATGATTCTGATATATCCCTTTGCTGTATTTATCGACCGTCACATGCCTTGGCTGCTAGGTAAAAAGAAAAACACCTTGTAATACCGTATTCCTTGATGAAGACCGTGATTGATTTTTTGAAAAATTGGACGCTGCCCAGCGCTATTGTTGGGGGTACCATCATCTATTTGATATTTTATTGGGTACCGGCACTTGACGATGTGGGTAACAGGTTGGCTCCCTTCTTTGATACCATCCTGCCGCTGTTCATGAGCCTGATATTGTTCACTACCTTCCTTAGGGTGGACTTCCACAAGATGCGCCCAGCGATGTGGCATTTGTGGGTGTCGGTGTTCCAGGTCTTGTTTGTGGTGTTGATCGTGGGACTCATCATTGGCTTTGATATGAAAGGCAAGGATTTGATTCTCATGGAAGGCATCCTCACCTGTGTTATTTGCCCAGGTGCCAGCGCCGCCCCTGTGGTAACCGGTAAATTGGGCGGCAACTTGGAAACAATGACAAGCTATGTCTTTCAGTCCAATATCGTTACGGTTGTTGCTGTTCCGGTGGTCTTCCCCCTCATCGACAACAATGTGGATATCGGCTTTTGGACTGCTTTCTGGATGATTATGTACAAGGTCTTTCTCGTGTTGGTGCTGCCGTTGATAGCCGCCTATCTTGTCAAGCATTATTTGCCGCGTGTGCAGCAGCGACTCGTTGCCATTCAGGACCTTTCGTTCTACATGTGGGGCATTTCGCTCACCATCGTCACCGGTTGCACTGTGAAGAATATCATTAATAGCGGAGCACCGTTGGTGTTCCTTATCACCATTGCCGTTGTGTCGTTACTCATCTGCTTGGCGCAGTTTGCAGTGGGACGTTACATCGGGCATTTCTTCGGCACCGTCATTGAGAGCGGACAGGGCTTGGGCCAAAAGAACACCGCCTTTGCCGTGTGGATTGCCTATACCTACCTGAGCCCCCTGTCAGTGGCTGGCCCCGGTTGCTATATCCTGTGGCAGAACGCCATCAACAGCCTGGAAATATGGCATCACCGTAAGCAACAGGAGCGGCTCGCAAAGAATGCCTCACTTTGAGGTCCTAAGTTTATTATTATATATAATGAAGAAATTAATTAATCCATATCTCGATAAGGAGGGCTACAATTGCTTTGGCTGCAGCCCTGCAAATCCCATCGGACTGTATTTGGAGTTCTGGGAAGACGGTGAAGATGTCGTTGCCACCTGGCGTCCCAATGTCAACTTTGACGGTTGGGTCGAGACTTTGCATGGAGGCATCATCAGTACCCTCATCGACGAAATTGCCAATTGGGTGCTTTCCCGTCGCCTGCAGACTGCTGGTGTTACCACCAAGCTGGAGGTGAAGTTTCGTCGTCCAGTTTCGACACGCGATAGCCAAATCACCCTGCGTGGGCGCATTACGGGCAATGTACGCAATTACTATACGGTTCATGTCACACTGCACGACAGCCGGGGCAATCTGTGCGACGAGGGTGATGTCACCTATTGTATGTTCCCTATAGAGAAGGCCCTCGAGATGGGCTTTACCAAATGTCTCACTGAGGAAGAAGCCGAGGCTCTCAAGTGAAGAACTGCGCTTGCCCTTCAGCGGGTAATGCGAACGCAAAAAAGGCTTGCCACGATAACAGCGGCAAGCCTTTTTATGGTTATGAAATGCAGGCACTTTTAGATGGTGCGCTCCACGGGCAGAACGAATGCGCGCAGACCCAGTTTGGGCGTTGCCAAGTCCATCTGGTGCAATTCGTCGAGAACAACGTCCACACGGCGGTCATCCACCACGGTCAGGATGGCTGAGGCGATTGAGGGCCATGCATGGGTTGCATAGTGCGGCTCGCCTGTCTTGCTGCCGCGGCCCTGTACCTCGCGCCAGCCCGTGAAACCACGGCAGTTGAGCAGATGCAGTTTCTCGACAATGCGGTCATAATAGGCCTCGTCAAAGGCAATGAATATCGCTTTCATATTATTATGTTTTATAGTCCTTAATTACTAGGGCAAGTCTGTCCTGACTCTTATTTTTTAACTCCTAACTCCTGATGGATTTTCTTGCGGGTGCGGCGGATGCCCGTCAGTGCAAAGATGGTGTACATCGTGGGCACAAACAGCAGGGTCATCAGTGTGGACATAGCCAAACCGCCAATCACGGCAATACCCATGGGGCGCCACATCTCACTACCCACACCAGTACCGACAGCCATAGGCACCATACCCAAGATGGTTGTCATCGAGGTCATGAGCACAGGACGCAGACGTGAGTGACCACCGTTGATGACGGCACGGCGGATGCTCATGCCGCGCTCGCGGTTCAGGTTAATGTAGTCAATGAGCACGATACCGTTCTTCACCACAATACCAATCAGCATGATACCACCAATCATTGACATCACGTTCAAGTTGGTACGCGTGATCAGCAGTATGAGCACAATACCCGAGAAGGCGAACATGATAGAGGTCATGATGATGCCAGGATAGGTGAACGACTCAAACTGGCTGGCCATGACGATATAAACGAGCAGGATGATGAGCAGACCCAACACGGCCAAATCGCTGAACGAGTCTTGTTGGTCTTCGTAGCTACCACTCAGCTGAATCATTACATCACTTGGCTTGTCCATCTTGTCAATGAGCGGTTGGGCATCAGCAATGACCTCACTCATCGGGCGATCCTGGATGACGGTCGAGACGGTAATGATGCGTTCGCGGTCTTTACGTTCAATCGTGGGGGGATAGAACTGCTCGGTAACAGTGCCCACCTCCTTGAGGCGCACGCCAGTACCCATCGCATTATAGAGCATAATGTTCTCGATGTCGCTGATGCTGCGGCGGTGTTCGGGATCATACATCACCTTGATGTCATACTCCATACCGTCCTCGCGGAAGTAACTGGCTGTCGTACCGTTGATGCGGTTGCGCAGAGCAGTGGCCGCAGTGCTCAGGTTCAGGCCGTACAGGGCAAGCTTCTCGCGGTCAAAGTCCACATGATACTCGGGCTGATAGTCGCTTCGGCTGATATTGATGTCGGCCGCACCGGGAATCTTCTCGAGCAGGCGTTTCAGGCGTTGGGCCACACTGTCGGTCTTGGTGAAGTCGTAACCATAGATTTCATAGTCGACTGTGTTCTGGCCACTCATGCCGCCGCCTCGGCCACCACCTACATTGACAAGGGCCTTCTTAATCTCAGGGTAGTTCTTGAGGTCTTCACGCATCATGGCGGCAATCTCGGTGATGCCACGCTTTCGCTCGTTGGACTTGTTGAGCATGATGTTCATCGAAATGATGTGGCTACCGTTGCTCTGCATTGAAGCAAAGGTGTTGTCGCTGCTAGCCTGGCCAACTGTATAGTTGAAGGATTGGATTTCGGGATACTTTTCGGTCCATTCCTTGTAGAGGCGTTGGCTGACGTCTTTGGCCAGCTCAACACGCGTGCCGATGGGCAACTCCAGCGAGACACCCAGACGACCGTTATCGTTGGTCGGGAAGAACTCGGTGCCGACAAACTTCATCAGGAACATCGAGGCGACAAAGATACCCAATGCTGTGGCAGTGGTGATCCAGCGGTGGGCCACACACTTGTCAAGCACCTTGGCATAGAAGTCGTCAATCTTGTTGAGCACCTTAAGGATAGGGCCATATACCTTCTGGAAAATCTTGGTGTCACCCACATTGAGGCGCAACAGGCGGCTACACAGCATGGGCGTCAGCATCAAGGCGCAGATCAGTGACAGCACCATCATGATGGTCACCATCCAACCTAATTGCTTGAACAGCACACCGGTCATACCCTTGACCAGCGTCAGCGGGAAGAACACGGCAATCAGCGTCAGGGTCGATGCCATTACCGACAGGGCGACCTCGTTGGTACCGTTGACGGCGGCCTGCATGGGTGCCGAACCGCGTTCGATGTGCGTCGTCACGTTCTCCAGTACCACGATAGCGTCATCGACCACCATACCGATAGCGATGGACAATGCCGACAGTGACACAATATTCAGTGAGTTACCCGTTGCATACAGGTAGATAAACGAGGCAATCAGCGAGATGGGGATGGTTACCAGTACGATGACGGTAGCACGCCAGCGGCCCAGGAACACAAACACCACGATGCCCACGAACAACAGTGCGAACAGCACGGTCTCGACCAGCGAGGCGATGGTGCTGCGAATGTTGTCGCTCGTATCCACGATGTAACCCAACTTGATGTCGCTGGGCAGATTCTTCTGAATTTTGGGCAGCTCTTGGGCAATCTTTTCCGAAATCTGCACTGAGTTGGCACCCGACTGTTTCTGCACGATAATCATCGCGCCCTTGTGGCCGTTGTTGTAGCTCTCCTGGGCACGTTCCTCGAGCGAATCGTCGATGCGGGCCACATCACTCAGGTGGACAACGCCACCGCTGGGCGACATGCCCACGACCATAGCGCCCATCTGCTGCGGGTCGCTGAACTCACCCTGCACACGCAGGGGGTAGGTCTCGTTACCGATGTCAAAGGTACCGCCAGGGATATTGCGGTTCTCGGCTCCGATGAGTGCGGCAACGGTCTCGACACTCAAGTTGTAGGCTTCCATGCGCAGGGGGTCCAGATAGACGTGTATCTCGCGCTTGGGGGCACCGGCGATGGATACTGAACCCACACCATCTACACGTGCCAACGGGTTGGCCACATTCTCGTCAAGAATCTTATACAAGCCCGGCATACTCTGGCTGGCCTGTACCGACAGCAGCACAATAGGAATCATGTCGCTGCTGAACTTGAAGATGATGGGCGTGTTGGCATCATCGGGTAGCATGCTCGACACCATATCAAGTTTGTCGCGCACGTCATTGGTCAACGCTTCGATGTCATAGCCGTATTCAAACTCCAAGGTAACGATAGAGATGTTCTCACGGCTGTTTGACGTGATGTGCTTGAGGTGTTCCACCGAGTTGAGGGCGTTCTCAAGCGGACGGGTCACGTTTTGCTCGATGTCTGACGCACTGGTGCCCGCGTAGCTGGTCATCACCATGATGGTGTTGGTCTCCACGTCGGGAAACAGGTCAATGGGCAGACTGCGGAGCGAGAACAGACCCAGCACAATCAGTGCCACGAAAATCAGAATCGTGGTCACTGGTCGTTTTACTGAACTGGAATATAAACTCATAGTTGAATCTATTGAATGGTTTTTACTGATTGCTCAATCTTGATGAATGGGTTTTGGCAATTTAGAATCCTCTATACCTCAAGGTTTGCAATCAGACAAAACTTGAATTTACTTCTTGAGTTGAACTTTGGCGCCGTCCTGCAGGCGTGATGCACCAGCGATAACCACTTGAGTTCCGGCAACCAAGCCGCCCTTGACCTCATAGCGGTCCTCCAGACGCTGGCCCAGTTCAATCTCGCGCAGTTCCACTTCGCCGCCCTGGTAAACCCAAACGTAGCGCACGCCGGAACCTACCTGCTTCTGTACGGCGCGGTCGGGAACGACAACGCTGGTGGTGGTGCCGTAGTTGAAGTTGACACGCGCGAACATACCTGTGCGCACTTTGTCCTGACGGTTGGTGATGGCCACCTCGACCTGGAAGGTGCGGCTGGTGGCATCAACGGTGGGATGGATCAGGTAAACCTGGCCGTTGAAGGTCTCGTCGCCGTAGGTGTCGAATTTTACAGTCACAGGCATACCTCTTTTCACATGAGGATACTCGCTCTCGTTGACGTTGACGATGACCTTGAGCGGATTCTGCTGCTCGATGGTCAACACGGGAAGTCCTGCGGGCAGGTCGCCGGCGTCATAGTTCTTGGCTGTAACCACACCGCTCACGGGTGATGTGAGCACGGTGTTTTCCTGCATGGTGCGGATAGCTCTTGCGGTGGCATCGTATTGTGCCTGCAGCTGATCCACAGCCTGCTGGGTGCCGCCGCCGATTTTCACCAACTCGCGGGCACGGTCCAGTTCGCGCTTCAAGTTGGCAAGTGAGATCTGCTGCTGGGCGATGTTCACGTCATCAAGGATGACAAGACGCTGGCCACGAGCAACGCGTGAGCCCACATCAACGAGGATGCGCTTGATGCGCGCACCGCTGTTCGACGAGATGTTGTTGGTCTTGAAGGCCTCCACGGTTCCCGTGTACTCGCTGGTCTGCTTCACGGCTTCTTGTCCGATGGTCACCACCTCGACGATGGGCAGTTCCTCCTTGATTTCGGTTGCTTTTTTGTCATCCTTGCTGGAGCATGATGCCAGTGCCAGAACGACCATTACAATCGGTAAAAATTTCTTTGTCTTCATTGGTTGATGATATTTTGATTGTTTTTTATTATTGTCTTTTTTGATTTTCTAGATGCTCTAGATGCTCTAGGTCTTCTAGATATTCTAGAGGTATTATCTGACATAGTGCGTGTTGCCCAGCACATACTCCAAGTCGCTCTCGGCAACCAGGTAGTTGTAGATGGCTTGGTAGTAGGCCAAGCGGGCAGCCATCAGGGCATCCTCGGTATCTCGCAGTTGGATGAACGAGGCGGCACCGATTTTAAAGCTCTTCTGCATGATGTCGTTAGCCTTCTCGGCCATTGTCACACCTGCCTCGTTACTCTCGATTTGCTTGAGGTTCTTGGCGATCGTGTTGTTCTGCGTAGCTACCTGCATGTGCAACGTGCGCTCCAGATTCTCGCGTTGCCATTTCATCTCATCGACGGCAATTTCGGCCTGCTTCTGCTTGTAGTAGCGCTGACCGCCTTGGAAGATGGGGAAGGCCAAGGTCAATCCCACGCTCGAAGCGCGGCTCCAGCGCAGTCCCGTGAAGGGGCTGCCGTTGTTCATCGAGTGCCACATCAGGCTTGCACTACCACTCAGGGTGGGGTACCAAGCCATCTTCTGCACGTCGAGGGCCTTCTTCAAGTAATCGGTCTGCAGGTCCATTGACTTCAGACTTGAATTATTGGCCAGAGTCGTGTCGGCTCCCAGCGTGTTGCTCAGTGCGCGGGCATACATCTCGCCTCTGAAGTCGCTCAGTTGCTGGCTCGGTACGATTTCGGTGCGCACGTCCATTCCCATGAGCACCTTCAATTGCAGCAACAGGGCATTGATGGAGTTCTCGGCCTCGACGATGGACGGCTCCAGATTGGTAACAGCTACATTGGCACGCAGCACGTCATATTCTGAGGCAGCGCCCAGTTCATATTTCTTCTGGAAGATGTCGGCATTCAATTTGGCGGTGGCGTGGTTCTCCTCGATCACGCGCTTGCTGTCCTGGGCAAGCAACAGAGCATAGTAGGCTTTTTCCACTTGATTCACCAGTGACAACTTGTTGGCGCGGGCCTTCTCCACGTTTTGCAGAATCTGATTTTCGCTCAGCTTGATAGATTTCCACAACTGGGGCACTACCAGGGGAATTTGAGCCTGGAAACCTGCTGCATGGGTATTGTCGCTACCCATCTTGATGGCCATGGTTCCGGCCTCGGTGTCCATGTACATCGTCTGCAACGACAGGTTGCGCTGGTACTGGCCTGCCAGGTTGATGGTGGGCAGCAACTGGCCCAGTACCTCCTTGCGGCTATAGTCCACACGGGTGATTTCCATTTCCTGCACCTTGATGGTGGGGTTCTCATTCAGGGCGATGCGGATGCACTCGTCGAGTGACAATGCCAGTTGGGCTTTGCCGCTGAGGGTGCCGCCAATGAACATTAATAGAATAATGTAGTAAACTTTCTTGTAGTTGAACATTGTATTGTAGTTTTATTGATTTTGCTGTTGTTGGTTTTCAAGGTACTCGATCATCTCGATGCCCTTGATGGTGGCCACGCCTCGCAAGAAGCTAATAAAGACGTGGTCAAACATGTCTTCTTCCTTAAATCCGTATTTGGTCCCGTTGGGATTCTCGTGCAACACACGCATGGACTGCGAGAACAGGTAGGCGGCAATCTCGGGGTTGATGCGCTTGATGACCAGACCTTCGTCTTGTGCCTGACGCAGCACCGAAGCAATACCGGCAATCACGGTCTTCTCGTTCTCCATGTGCTTCTCAAAAATGTCAGGGTAAAGGCGCTTGATATCGTTGATAAATGCCATCGATGTGGTTTCATACATCTTGCGGGCACGCTGGTAAACCCTGAACATGGCTTCAAAACAGTTGGATGAGGTATTGAAGATCTCTTTCAACTGGGTGTTTTTCGCCTCATGTTCGCGGTGCATGCACTCGCCGATGAGCGTGCGCTTGTCGGGGAAAATTTCATAGAGAGTGCGTTTGGAGATGCCGCAGGCGCGTGCCACGTCATCCATCGTCATCGATGTGGGACCCACGCTCATGAGCATCTGGCTGCATTCAGTTACAATGCGTTCTTTTGTATCCATTCTTAATGCTTAGTAATTATCTTCTATTTTGAGGGTGCAAAATTATAGAAAACTTTTAAAACTCCAAAAGTTTTCTTGGTTTTTTCGTGTATTTTAACAAGTTTTTTAAGGGATAATAAATGAGGGTGGTGCCATGGCTGGCGCCACCCTCACATTCAGTGGTGAGTATCCTTAGGGCCTATTGCCCTGAAATACAATTAGAACATTACTTTGCTGCTCTTCACAATGCCGCTGCGGTAGCGGGTTACCACGATGTTGACACCGCTAAACGGCTCCTTGCTCTGCATGCCTGCCATGTTCACATAGGTTACCGACTCAATTTCGTCGCCGTCGGCGGCAATCGAGTTGACAGCAGTGTTGTGGTCGGCGTTCAGGCTAACCAGAATTACCTCTTGGGTGTTACTGGTGGCTGTGGTGCCGTCAACATAGTTGGCAACAAGATAGTAGGAGTAGGTTCCACCCTCTACCAGGTTGCTCAAGGTGATGCCCGTCGAACCGGCATCGATGTCGGTGATGACAAAGTCAGTGTTATCGCCAGTTGCCGTGGCATTGAGGTTCATCGTGCCTGCATAGATGCCGATGAAGGCCATATCGGGTGAGTAGCTGCTGTCGGTAGAGTAGATGGTGATCTTATCACCGGCGCTGCCGGTAACAGTCCAGGTGTAGGTCTCGCCCTGAGCGAAGGTGTGGCCTACTGCCGAGGTCTTAGCCGACTTCACAGTGATGTTACCTGTGCCATAGCTGCTGCTCGCAGTCGTAATTTGGATAGTGAAGGTGGCATTGCTGTAGCCCGACGGAATGGTGAACGTGATGTTACCATAGCTCGTGCTCCACCATGAAGAACTGTTCTTGGTGTAGATGGCGCCGTTTCCTGCCTTCACGTTGCTGCCGCCCCACGGTGAGGTCAGCGTGATGCTGGCATAGCTGCCGGTGTAGTTGCTGCCGTCAAGGCTACCCAACAGGGTTGCGCTCGGCTCGTCACCGTCTTCAGGCTGTGCTGTCAGCGTTCCATACAGGGTGTAGCTCGATACTGCCGAAGTGGATACATCGTGGGTCCAGTTAGCGGTGAAGCCGGTGCTGGAGATGTTAGTTGCGGCATTCAATACAGGGGTAGCCTTGGCAATGGTAGCATTACCGGTCAGTGCTACGGTCTTGCTCGTTGCACCCGAGCTGGCTACGGTGACGGTGGCGTTCTGGCTGCCATAAGCGGTGGGCTTGTAGGTGACAGTAACGTTCACACCATTGGCGGCATTAGCTGCCGTGATGCTCGTTGTCGAGATGGTGAAGACGCTGGCACCGCTCAAGCTGAGTGTTACATTGCCGGTGAGGTCAGCACCCGTAACCTTGAAGGTGGCGGTGGCTGTGCCGTCAACGTTGGCCGTCAGGTTCAGGCTGGAAGGAGTTACTGTCAAGGTCGGGGTTGCGGCAGGCTCTTCTTCCTTCAAGGTGACGCTCTGCTCGTTGCTCCAAGCGCTCTCGCTGCCATCGGTGTAGATGGCTTTCACCTTATAAGTGTAGGTTGCGCCAGCAGTCAGGTTGCTCACAGTGTAGTACTTGTTGGTGATACCTGTAATGGTGCGTGCGGTAGCGTCGCCAGTCTCGGTGGCATTGAGAGTCGTATTGCCGGCATAAACTTCAATCAGCGACATGTCGGGTGAGTAGCTGCTGTCGGTTGTGGTCAGTGTGATGACTTCTCCGGCACTACCAGTAACGATCCAGGTATAGGTTTCACCCTTGGCGAAGGTGTGCCCTACAGCTGCGGTCTGGGTAGACTTCACTGTGACGTTACCCGTGCCATAGGTGCCGCTAACGGTCTTGATCTTGACACTGAAAGTGGCGTTGCTGTAACCCGAGGGGATGGTGAAGGTGATCTTGCCGCTCTTGGTGAAGTAGACAGCACTGTTACCGCCCTTCACGTTGCTGCCGCCCCACGGCGAGGTCAGTGTAATGGTCTTGTAGCTACCGGTGTACTGGCTGCCGTCGATGCTGCCCAGCAGCGTGGTTCCGGTCGAGGGAGTGGAGCCGCCCTGACCATTCACTTGCAGGGTGTAGCTGGCAACGTTAGCGCTTGCAGTCTGGTCGGTCCAATCGGCACGGAAGGCTGAACTGGTGACGTAGCTTGAGTTGGCGGCGCTCATCACGGGAGTGTAGGTTGTGATGGGAGCAGCGGTGGCAGTACCGGTCAGGGTGACAGTCTTGCTCTCGGCGCCCGAGCTGGCAATGGTGATGGTTCCAGTCTGGGTGCCTGTTGCGGTGGGAGCGTAGGTCACGGTCACATTCACACCGTTAGCAGCATTGGCTGCAGTGATGGTGGTCGGTGAGATGGAGAATACGCTGGAGCCACTCTTTGTGAGCGTCACATTACCTGTGAGGTCGGCGCCCGTTACCTTGAAGGTAGCGGTAGCGGTTTCGCCAGTGTAGGCCGACATGTTCAGCGATGCGGGAGTTACGGTCAAGGTCGGCGTTGCTACAGCGGCTTCGTTGAGGGTTACTTCCTGCTCGTTACTCCAAGCGCTCTGGGTGCCGTCGGTGTAGATGGCCTTCACCTTATATACAAATGTGCCACCCTCCTTCAGGTTGCTCACAGTGTAGTACTTGTTGGTGATGCCCGTAATGGTGCGTGAGGTCTCGCCACCGGTCTCGCTGGCTGCCAGCATGTTGACAGAGGTTGCATCGCCGGCATAGATTTCAATCTTGCTCACGCTGATGTAATTGCTGGTGGAACCGATGGTAATCTTGTCGCTCGATGCGCAATTCAGTACGAAGGTGTACTCGGTGCTGTTGTCGGTCAGGGCCTGCGTCTTGCTGGCGCTGTTGGTGGCCACGCTCAAGGTGGCGTTGCCATAGTAGCTCGAGTAGTAGGAGTAGGCGGTTACTTTAACAGTAACATTGCTGTAGCCACTCAGGCTGTAGGTGGGTGATACCAGATTGCCGCCAGTAATGAGCATACCAGTGTTGGCATAAACATAGGTCGAAGCGGTCCAACCTGTGCCCAGATAGCTGGCGATGCTGCTGGCAACGTCAGTCAGGTAGCCGTCGCTGTTGGTGACTTGCGTTACACCGCTCAAGTCGATGCTGGCAAGCTGTGAGGTGGCGGGAGTGCTGCCCTTCTCGGTTACCTGCAGGGTATAGCTCGAAACGTTGCTGCTCGTTGTTTGGTCGGTCCAGTTAGCGCGGAAGCTATTGGTGGTAATGTAGCTGCTGTTGGCGGCGCTCATCACGGGAGTATAGGTCTCCAGAGCTGCTGCCTGTGCAGTACCAGACAGGGAAACCGTCTTGCTGCTGGCGCCGCTGCTGGCTACGGTTATTGTGCCAGAGTGTGAACCGGCAGCTGTCGGGTTGTAGGTTACCGTTACGGTAGCGCCGCTGGCGGCTGCACTGGCGCTGATGGTCGTCGGAGAAATGGTGTAGGCACCATTGGCGTCGCTCTTGGTCAAAGTCACGTTACCAGTGAGGTTGGTACCAGTCACAGTGAAGGTCTTGGTAACGGTCTGGCCGGCAGTGGTGCTGAAGCTCAGCGAACTGGGGCTGACGGTGAGCGTCGGGGTAGCGGTTGCGCCGCTAGGCGGCTGGATGCCGATTACCATCTGCTGATATACATTGAAGTTGTAGCTGCTGTAGCCGAAGGCGTTCAGTGAGCACCATGCGTTACCGTCGCCACTCCAACCGAAGTTGATGTGGTACTTGTTGGTGCTGCTGTTGTAACCGTCAACGTTGAAGGCATGTCCGCCGGCGTTGGAGCTAACAGCGCAGAAAACGATGGGACGACCTGCGGCCATCTCCTCCTGGATCAGTGCAGCCCACTGGGCATCGGTATAAAGTGTGGTGCCACCACTATAGGCACTGGTCTTCTTGACGAAGCGGGTGGTGCTGGAGTCATAGCCAAAGAAGGTGAACGCGTCGCGGATGTTGCAAACGCTGTCCACGCTCACACCGCTACCGCCAGCAGCGCTTGTGCCGTAGCCCATGCGCTCGGCCTGGCCCACATAGTGCATCAGCGTGGCTACAGCAGTACCCTGGGCGGTCGTGTAACTGCCAGTGTAGTCATCCAGCATGTTGGCCCAGTCAAAGGTGGTCGAGGGCAGTGCTGAGTGGGTGTAGCTCGTGGAACCATAGCTTGAATAGCTGATGGTTGATTTGTAGCCGGGAACTGCGGGGGTGGCTGCAGTCGGGTATTTCCAGAAGTAGAATACCATCGATGCACTGGTAGCAGGGCAACCCGTCAAGCACTGGTAGCTACCAAACTTACATTGGTTATAATAGGGAGCCTCCTGATCCCAGTTGCACGTCAGCAGCGGGCCATAGGTGCCGGCGCGCAGCTGATGCTTGGCCGGGTTGGCCAGCAACGTGTTGGAACGCAGGTTGGGATTTTTCTGGAGGTACATGATTTGATCCTTGTACTGTCCCAGCATGTCTTGAAGACCCGGGGGCAGGTTGTTGATGTCCGTCAAGGGACGGTCACCCACCATCAGAATCTCTTCGGCGCGGTCATCACCGGCGACCACCACAAAGGTAGTGGCTGTGTTGAAGATGTAGTAAACGGGGCCGTGAAGTTTCACATCGCCCATCTCGGCCTTCAGCAACAGCGGTTGAGTTGCTGCAGGAGACATGATTTGACCTGCATAAAGTTCATTGATTAGGAACTTTTGTGCTTTCTTCATGGCCGCAACCTCATCTACTGGTGCGGCCGATAATGACATCGCAATCATCGCGGCTGTCAAGAAAAACAGTAATTTCTTCATAAGCCTTTAGTTGATTAAGTGATAATAAATTAAGGTTAGTATATGAAAGATGTTTTTTTCTTCTCGGTTGATAGCCCCAAAGGTAATAACGATTTTTTAATTACGCAAAGATTTTGATAATAATTTTGAAGTTTTTATTGTTTTGGGCTTGATGGTTTGATATTTTTATGGCGGTTTTTCTATTGAATATTTATTCTGAGTCTATTCTGTTCATTGATGTTTTTTTGGCGTTTATTGATAAAATGATTATCTTTGTAGTGAACAATTTATCCAATTTTGAATAATGAAATCGGCAAGCAATATGCATGAGGTGCTGGCGTTCCTGCGCCAGCTCGCCATCAATAACGATCGCGCTTGGTTCAAGGCGCACAAGGAACAGTTTGATGTCCTGAGGGGGGCATGGGAGCAAGACATGGAGCGTCTCATCGCCACGGTGGCCGCCTTTGACCCGCAAGCGCGTGGCCTGGCCGTCAAGGACAGTGTTTACCGCATCTATCGCGATATACGGTTTTCGCATGACAAGCGCCCCTATAAGGATTATTTCTCGGGCGTCATCGGCAAGGGCGGGCGTCACACGGTGCAGTCGTGTTATTATGTCCACTTCGGCGTCCAGGAATTGATGCTGTGTGGCGGCATTTGGTGGCCCGAGAAACCCATTCTTGAGCAGTTGCGCGGCCTCATCGACGCCGAGCCCGAGGAATTTCTGGCCATCGTTAATCATCCCGACATCACTTCGCGCTACCAGTGGATGTCACGTTCGCTCAAGACCATGCCCAAGGGATTTGACAAGGAACATCCCATGGGCCGTTATCTTAAAATGAAGGAATACCTGTTAGTGAAGAATCTTGACGAGGATTACTTCGATTGTGACGATTGGGTCGAGCGTGTTGCTGGTGACTTACAACCTCTCAAGCCGTTGCATGATTTTCTTAATTATGTGTTTGAATAGGCCTTCATGAAGTGACAGATTGTAACTTGGGAATTTGCCACTGTAATGGCAAAAGTATCGTCATTTTGTCAACCTTGGGGCCCGTATTTTGACATTTTTGCCAAAAAAATCGCCATTTTAGCAATTTGAAACATTGTTTTTTCTTGCCGTGAGTGTTAATTTTTCAATAAAATAACGGCTATTAGAAAAAATGGTAGTAACTTTGTGCCCGATTTCAAAAAGGAGTCGCGTGAAAACCTGATTAGTTTAAACTTAAACAACAATAATTGAAGATTAAATCAATGAAAAAATCCCTAATTCTCCTGATGACATTGGTGTCCAGCCTGGGGCTGCATGCCAGTGAGGCCGACTTGGTGATGCCACAATCGTTGCATGAAATCAGTTTCTTGCACTGGGGCTTCCTGGTGTGCGTGCTGGGAATGCTGTTCGGCGTCTATCATTTCATGAAGACCAAGAGTCTGCCAGTTCATCCCGCCATGCGCGAGATTGGTGAAGTAATTTACAAGACTTGCTCGACCTACCTCAAGCAACAGGGCCGTTTCCTGGCCATCCTGTTTGTCTTCATCGGTATTGTGGTAGCTTTCTACTTTGGTGGGCTTAGCCACATGTCGGTGGGTGAGGTGCTCATCATCCTGTTATCGACAGTAATCGGTATGCTGGGCTCTTATGCGGTAGCAGCATACGGCATCCGCATGAATACCTACGCTAACGCACGCATGGCCTTCGCCTCGTTGCGCCGTGACCCGCTGCGCCTGCTCAACATCCCCTTGAATGCGGGTATGAGCATCGGCGTGATGCTGGTGTGCGTTGAGCTGATTATCATGCTGGTCATCCTGCTCTTTGTCCCCGTGCATCTGGCTGGTGTTTGCCTCATCGGCTTCGCCATTGGTGAGAGCCTCGGTGCCAGTGCCCTGCGTATTGCAGGTGGTATCTTCACCAAGATTGCCGACATCGGCAGTGACTTGATGAAGGTGGTCTTCAAGATTGGTGAGGACGATCCCCGCAACCCTGGTGTGATTGCCGACTGTACCGGTGATAACGCCGGTGACAGCGTTGGTCCTACCGCCGACGGTTTTGAGACCTATGGCGTGACCGGTGTTGCTCTGGTGTCGTTCATCCTGTTGGCCGTCAATGATCCCGAGATGCAGAAGAACCTGCTCGTGTGGATCTTCTCGATGCGTATCCTCATGGTCATCACCAGCGTGGTGGCTTACTGGGTGAACAAGGGCTTCTGCAAAGCCAAATATGCCGGCAAGGACAGCCTTGACTTTGAGAAACCTCTTACCTCGCTCGTTTGGTTTGCCAGCGTGCTCAGCATCGCTGTGACCTATATTGTTTCCTACATGCAGCTGGGTAATATCGTTGGACATCCCAACCTGTGGTGGCAATTGGCCAGCATCATCTCGATGGGTACCCTGGGCGCAGCCCTTATTCCCGAGATTACCAAGATTTTCACCTCGCCCAAGAGTGCCCATGTGCAGGAGGTTGTCAAAGCTTCTCATCAGGGTGGTGCCTCGTTGAACATCCTGAGCGGTTTTGTGGCTGGTAACTTCTCCGGCTTCTGGACAGGTCTGGCCTTCGTGCTGCTGATGTTTGTGGGCTATACCTTCTCGATCAAGATTTCTCCTGACCTCATGTCTTATCCTGCCATCTTCGCCTTCGGTCTGGTGGCCTTCGGTATGCTTGGTATGGGTCCCGTGACCATTGCTGTTGACAGCTACGGCCCCGTGACCGACAATGCCCAGAGCGTCTATGAGCTCTCCCTTATCGAGGAAGTGCCCAACAAGGACGAGGAAATCGAGCGCGACTTCGGCTTCAAGCCCGACTGGGAGAAATCCAAGCACTATCTCGAGGAGAATGACGGTGCCGGCAACACCTTCAAGGCAACTGCTAAGCCTGTGCTCATCGGTACTGCTGTTGTTGGTGCCACCACGATGATCTTCTCAATCATCCTCGTGATCCAGAAGACGCTCAACGTGGATCCTGCCAGTCTGCTGAACCTGCTGAACCCCTACACCATCATCGGTTTCTTGCTGGGTGGTATGGTTATCTACTGGTTTACCGGTGCTTCGACCCAGGCCGTTACCGTGGGTGCCAACCGTGCCGTGGCCTTTATCAAGGACCACATTAAACTCGATCCCAACGCTCCCAAGAAGGCCGACACCAAGTCGTCGGTCGAGGTGGTGAAGATCTGCACGCAGTACGCTCAGAAGGGTATGTTCAACATCTTCCTGGCCATCTTCTTCTTTGCCCTCGGTTTCGCCTGCTTGGCCTCCCCAGGTAGCGTGGGTGGCAACAATGCCGTTTCACTGTTCGTTTCCTACCTCATTTCGATTGCCCTGTTCGGTCTGTTCCAAGCCGTGTTCATGGCCAATGCCGGTGGTAGCTGGGACAACAGTAAGAAGGTGGTAGAGGTGGACCTTGACCTCAAGGGTACTGACCTGCACGACGCATCGGTTGTCGGTGACACTGTGGGTGATCCCTTCAAGGACACTTCTTCAGTATCGCTGAACCCCATCATCAAGTTCACTACCCTGTTTGGTCTGCTCGCCATGGAAATGGCTATCAGCGATAACTTCCGCGAGTTTGCTCCTTGGGTAGGTATCATCTTTGTGATTGTGGCTATCTTCTTCGTATGGCGTTCGTTCTACCGCATGCGCATCGACGACAGCATCGATAGCGTCCTCGAGCACTACAACAAGAAATAACAACTAGGAACTAGAAACTTTACAAGGGCACGAGCCCCCGTCAATATGCAAGGCGGCGAGACATAACCAGTCTCGCCGCCTGCTATATACCATAAACATGAAGGCCTTCTCTAAAAAAATCACCATTTGTTGGTAAATAATGATGCGTTTTTGTTTGCCATGTCCCCAAAAAGAAGTATTTTTGCGGGATAAGACGAACTTAAGATTAATAACCTTTTAAACTTTAAACTATTTCTTTTTATGGCAAAATTTCATGGAGCCGTAGTAGTGAATACGGAACGATGCAAGGGATGCCGCCTGTGTGTTGTGGCTTGTCCCTGCAATGTGCTGAACCTCAAGGAGAAAGAGGTGAATGACCGCGGATATCATTTCGCTTACATGGAGCAACCCGAGGCTTGTATCGGTTGCCAGAGTTGTGCAATGGTTTGCCCCGATGCCTGCATCGAGGTTTATCGTGCGGCCGAGAATTAATTGTGATTAACCATTTAAATTACTGTCGAACAATATGAACGATAAAGTAACATTGATGAAGGGTAACGAAGCCCTCGCCATGGCGATGATTCGCTACGGTGCCGACGGATATTTCGGATACCCGATCACTCCGCAGAGTGAGGTGCTTGAGAAACTCGAGGAAGAAATGCCTTGGGAAACTACTGGTATGGTTGTGCTGCAGGCCGAGAGTGAGGTCGCTGCCATTAACATGGTCTATGGCGGTGCCATGACCGGCAAAGCAGTCTGCACCTCTACGTCCAGCCCCGGCTTCAGCCTCATGCAGGAGGGTGTGTCCTATCTCGCTGCCAGTGAGGTTCCCGCTCTGTTGATTAACGTACAGCGTGGTGGCCCCGGTCTGGGTACAATTCATGCATCACAGGCTGACTACTTCCAGGCTTGTAAGGGTGGCGGTCACGGTGACTATCACATGATCGTGCTTGCTCCCAGCAGTGTTCAGGAGATGGCCGACATGGTCGCTCTGGGCTTTGACCTGGCTTTCAAGTATCGCTGCGTGTCGATGATTCTCGCCGATGGTACCATCGGTCAGCTCATGGAGAAGGTCGTGCTGCCCGAGCAGCGTCCGCGCCGCACCGACGACGAGATCCGCGAGCAGTGCCCGTGGGCCGTTAACGGTCGCAAGGGCATGCGTCCCAGCAACGTCGTTACCTCACTGGAGCTCGACGACGACAAGATGGAGGAGAACAACTGGCGTTTCCAGGCCTGCTATCGTGAAATCGAGAAGAACGAGACCCGTTGCGAGCTCATTGACGTTGAGGACTGCGATTACCTGATTACCGCCTTCGGTACTACCGCCCGCGTCGCCATGAAGACGATGGAACTGGCCCGCGCCGAGGGTATCAAGGTGGGCATGTTCCGTCCCATCACCCTGTGGCCCTTCCCCGAGAAGCAACTCCGCGAGGCCGCTAAGAACGTCAAGGGCATCCTGTGCGTTGAGCTCAACGCCGGCCAGATGGTCGAGGATGTGAAGCTTGCCGTTGAATGCAAGATGCCGGTTGAGCACTATGGCCGCTTCGGTGGCAACGTGCCTACCCCCGACGAGCTGTTGAACGTACTGAAAGAGAAACTCATTAACAAGTAAATAACGCAATGGAACTTAACGATATCATTAAACCTGAGAACAAGGTCTATGCTGAGCCTAAATTATTGAATAGGGTTCATATGCACTATTGCCCTGGTTGCAGCCATGGCGTTGTACACAAACTCGTTGCACAGGTCATCGAGGAAATGGGTGTTGCTGAGAAGACAGTAGGCATTTCGCCCGTTGGCTGCGCCGTATTTGCCTATAATTACATCGACGTTGACTGGGAAGAGGCTCCCCACGGCCGTGCCACTGCTTTGGCAACCGCTGTTAAGCGCCTGTGGCCCGAAAACCTGGTATTCACCTATCAGGGCGACGGTGACTTCTCGGCTATCGGTACCTGCGAGTCGATTCACGCTTGCAACCGTGGTGAGAACATCGTCATCATCTTCATCAACAACGCTATCTACGGTATGACCGGTGGTCAGATGGCTCCCACCACGCTGCTGGGCCAGAAGACCGCTACCTGCCCCTACGGCCGCCGTCCGGACCTCAATGGTTATCCCCTGGCCATCACCCCGCTGCTGGCACAACTCGATGGTACTTGCTACGTGACTCGTCAGAGCGTGCACACCGCCGCCAACGTCCGCAAGACCAAAGCCGCCTTGAAGAAGGCGTTTGAGAACAGCATCAACTGCAAGGGTACTTCGGTTGTTGAGATTGTCAGTGCATGTAACACTGGCTGGAAACTCACTCCCGAGAAGGCCAACAAGTGGATGGAAGAGAATATGTTCGCCAAGTATCCCCTGGGAGACTTGAAGGACTTGAAAGATGGTATTCAACGCTAAAATTTAGAAGACACTATGATTAACGAAA
>Ga0247609_10000310_pt1 | contig 70172 bp, 108 predicted proteins | sample 172DNAGHGlowgp2_FD_193487 | JGI IMG/M metagenome (GOLD analysis project Ga0247609, IMG submission 193487) | Sheep rumen microbial communities from Palmerston North, Manawatu-Wanganui, New Zealand - 1728 DNA GHGlow gp2 | ecosystem: Host-associated > Mammals > Digestive system > Stomach > Rumen ...
CCGGGCACGCCACCCCCAGGAACGGCAACCCCGGGCACGGCAACACCGGGCACGGCAACCCCGGGGACGGCAACACCGGGCACCGCAACACCGGGCACCGCAACACCGGGGACGGCAACACCGGGCACCGCAACACCGGGGACGGCAACACCGGGCACCGCAACACCGGGGACGGCAACTTTGGTAATCGCTGTACAGGCGATTACAATCTCGCGGATGGATGCACAGGCGTCTTCTGTTCGGAGCAGCAGACCATCAAAATCTTCGATCAGGATACCAGCATAACTATTCTGGATTGGCGTAAGAGCGATGCCTGTAAGCTCCTGAAACAAGTCCCTCCCGCTGTTGAGTGGCGCTCTTACAGCGTGACCTCTTTCCAGGAGGACAGAGAACATCCCGAAATCAAAGAGAAAGGCGGCTATTACCGTATTGACCAGGACGGCCAGCGCTTTATTAAATGGTGGAAAAATCTTGATTCCGATGAACGACAGGCGATCCTTGATATTCCCAACTTCGATCCTGAAAAGTTCAAGCGGATCACTGGGATCGACGTGAAAGACGAAGCGGCCTGCACCCGCTGTTACGAAATCAAGGTCATCAAGAAAGCCCACTATGCCGTGGGCGACAAGGTGATGATCAAGTGGCTGGATCACCGCCATGATGATGGCATTATATTTGGCGTGAATGAGGACATGGAAAAGTATTCCGGCCTCATTGCCACGATCACCAAGGTAACAAAGGGAAGCGATCTGGAACACAACTGCTATTCCATTGACCTGGATGCGAAAAACGAATGGCATTGGTCGGCATCCATGTTCACTGGCATGGTGATGCAGTAAAAGGAAGCGGCGTACCGGGGTGGGAATTCATCTCACCCCGGATCGAGAAAAGGAGGATTGAACATGAGCACGTATCGTAGCTGGACATTCCGTGGTTGTCATGAGGACGGTTCCCCTTTGACCAGCAAAGAAATCGAGGCGTTGGTTGCGCTTGACGAGTTCGATCTGGAATATCTCGAATGGGAACAGGGCGACGACCTGTTTGGCTGGGGCGACACCGAAAGCATCGGTTCTTATGACCGCATCGGGGACGCAATCAGCGCATTTAAGATGATGCATCCAGAAATTCGCCTGGCTGTGATTGCTCAGTATGAATCCGAGCCCTGCCCGGATGCGTTCTTCTCCCGCTGCGGAGAAACAGCAGTCCATACACTGTCCAGTCGGCTGGTCTTCTTCGATGATGATACAGGAGAGGAAGTGGACATATGAACATGAACGTGCTTTTCCCGAAGACGAAGGTCACGCACAAAAAGCAACCCCATGAAATCTCTGTTATCTATGCCGTCGGCCCCGATCAGCTGAAATCCATTGCGTTTGTTTATGCCATGTGCATCTGGGCTGCGGTTGAACACATGCTCAAGAAATTATAAGGAGGTCTGATTCATGGGCTGGTGGGGAAAGGCGCATTACTCCTGCCCGAAAGGCAAGGAAAGAATCACAGCCGTCATTGAGGATGAACAGAAGAACTGCGAAAACGCCCAATACAAATGGGAAGTGATCGACTCCGCCGTAAAAGGCACCACCGTGTACCTTGCAACCCGCAGAACTGACAAGGCAACCGGCGAAAGCGAGGTGTGGGCCGAGGTTTGCCTGACCCGATGGGATCCCAAGGGCTTCTTCATGGTCAAATCCATGAGCGAGGACATGGGGCCTTACTATTACGACTGCCCCAAGCACATCCTGGACAAGCTGACCGCCCCGTACAACGATAGCGCCCGCGAATGGCGCGAAAAATGCGAAGCGAAAAGGATCGCCGCGCAAAAATCCGAGATCAAAAAGCTTCCCATGGACACAAGAATCCGCATCAAGAATTATCATCAGCCTGGCGAGTGGATCGTGACCGTGTGCAAGTACCGTGGCCGCCGTTCTTACATCGACTGGGCGCACATGACGCGGTTCTATGCGTCTCACCTGGAACGTTACGGCTGGGAGGTCATCAAAGAATGAACCAATACCTTGTGCTTTACCGAAATAAAGACGGCAACTGTTTTCAGAGCATTAAAATCTGGCCGGAGATTTTAAAGATGCTCAGGAAATTGGAAGAAGTGGGAGGGAGGATGCGAATCTTCCGGCTGAACGGAGTCCAGAATCCCTACCTTGTGCGGGTTGTGCGCTGCAAGGATATGTACTGGCTGGAAACCTTGAATGGCATTCATGTGGAAGGATGATGCGATGGAAAAATATGTGATCACGGTGAAGATTGGGGCTGGCATTGCGGCCTATCAGTTTGATGACAAGGAACGCGCCCTGGAAATCGTCTCACAGCTTCGAGACGAAGGAGTTGATTTCACAACGAACTTTGTCTTACAAAATGTATAAAAATACAGGAGGTATACATGATGACGGAGCTTTGCGCACTGGCCCTGATCATGCTGGGCTTGTCACTGACGGCACTGATCGCCGTGCACTTCTTCCGACTGGGTATGGAGAGCGCGGAAAGGCGGGAGCAAGTGCAAGTGCAGTATGTTCCCGTTTCTGTTCCTCAGCCTGTCTCCCCCGGCTTTACTCAGCGTCTTCCGGGACAGGAACCCGGTTATGTGGAAGAGCTTCCCGATAATGTGATCTATGTGAAAGGATGGATTGAATGAAAAAGAATGATTTGAAAACCGGCATGATGGTGGAATGCCGCAATGGAAATGTGTATACCGTGATGCTCGGTGTAGAAGTTTCTTCGAGTGATGTGCTTGTTCGCCCGGAGGGCTGGATGGGCCTCAACGGTTACGATGATAACATGAAATGTCGTGGAGCCAGGGAATGGGACATTATGAAAGTTTATCAGCCAAAGCTTGAAGCGCACATCGGACACAAGGATTCTTGTAACCTCATTTGGGAGCGGGATGAAGAGTTCACAAAGGAAGATTTGCAGGTCGGAATGAGTGTAATCACCAGGGGAGGCAAACGGTATGATGTCTGCTCGAAAGTCGATGAACAAAAAATTACACATATTCTATTCTGCAATGATGGAACCTGGAGACCTCTGTCTTGTTACGAGGATAATTTGATGTGGTGCGATTTCGCTACCGACGCCGACATCATGAAAGTATACAGCGACCTCCAGCTTGTGTACGAACGTGAAAAATAAGGAGGTGAGAGCATGAGCGAACAATGGAAAACGGACGGCAAGTGCCTGGAGTGCCGCCGTCATGGTTACTGCAAAACCCAGTGCAGCAAAAACAAGCAGGCTGTGCGGGCGTTTATTCTGCAATCGCTGAGAAACAAACTGCAGGGAACCGGCAAAGAAAAGGAGGCCGAACCTGCCCAGTAATAACAAAAGTCCCGGAAAAGCAGCAACTCTTCCGGGACTGCCTTTGAAATCCCCTCTACTACAAGCGGATTCCACGGTAATTATACCACATAGCCGTGTGATTCCGCAAGCATCTTGAAAACAGAATACGGAGGAATCACGCATGGCTAAGACGTTCATGTCTATTCACGTCACAAATCACTCCGAAAACACGAAGATGGCGGGCATCCAGTCCATCGGCACAACATCACTTTGCAATCCCATCTGCCAGAAAAGAAAGGAACAATGCGACGGCGTCTGCGCTCATTGCTATGCGGATTCCCTGTGCAAGATGCGGAAGAACCTGAATGAGCATTTGATTCAGAATTATGAAAAGCTGACTTCCCGCCTGCTCTCCCCCACGGAAGCCGCCGCTGTTCCGGTCACCAGCCTGATCGCCCGCATCGAATCCTTCGGCGACGTGGCCAACGTGACGCAGGCGCGGAATTACCTGAGAATCATCCGCGCACACAAATGGATTCAGTTCGGCATCTGGAGCAAAAACTGGGGCATCTGGCTGGCGGCGTTCAAAAAGGAGGGAAAGCCCAGGAATTGTACTTATGTGCACAGCAGTATGCACCTGAACTTTGCGGACGGTGTGTATCCCGGCATGCAGAAATATGTGGACCATGTGTTCACCGTGTGGACGAAGGACGTTTATGAGGAAGTGATCAAGAAGAATCCTTCGTCTGAATGCGCGGGGCTGTGCTGTGCGAAGTGCCAGAAGTGCTACCACAAGGGCGGTAGCTTTTATATTAACGAACGGCTCAGGTGAGCAGGAGTTCCCACATTCACAAGAACACAAAAGGGAGGAACAGATGATGAACGCACCCCGCTACATAGTCACCAATGGCTTTCAGTACATGACCAAGTGTTCCGGTAACAGTTTGGGGCCGAAAGAACAGGCGTATTGCTGGAAAACACAGCGAGCAGCGGAGACCCAGGTGACGGTGAAGAACCGGTGTCATCCCGAATTTTCCTGGATGGTAGAAGAGGTGAAATCAGAGGACGCAACGCTTCAAGTGTTTGATACGGAGGATCGTGCCTTCAAAAATTCTCCTGAGTTTGTGAAAATGACCGAAGTTTTGTACGATTGTGTCCATAGTATAGGGCGCATCAAAGAAATGATCGAGCAATGCTCCCGTGGATTGTCCGAACAGGATAAAATTCAGGAAGATTTGCTCCACAAGATTGAGTTTGAATCAACTGGCCGTGGACAAGCCGGTCATTTGTGCGTTCTGCTTCGTGAATGCAGAAAAAAGAGACGAGGCTACAAAGATATGCTGACCATGCTGCAGGGTGTCAGCACTGTGGCAATCAACAATGTGTCCACTGAATCACTGAACAATATCCAGGAGAGGATGAACGGACGGATGTACTCAACCCGTTCAAAGGAGGTGTTCTGATGACTTATGACGATATCGTAAACAAAGTTGTGGAGCGTTATCGCAACGGAGAATTTCCCGGCTGGACGATGACGGACCCAGACAGTGCCCAGATGAGGAAGAATTGCGAGGATAGGCGCTATGAATTTGTTGAGCTGACCGAAAACTGGGATGGCGGTGTTGTAATTCACCATGACACCGTTAGCCTGGATGATTTTTCAGAAGGCGAATTGTGGTTTTTCGGGTCTGTATATTACGAAACCAAGGAGCAGTTTGAATCTCAGGGCGCAGACGTTATGGCTGAGTGTATCTTCGAGCAAAATTTTTGGAACGTGGAGAGCTATGGCAACCCTCAAAAAATGCTGAACAAATACTTGAAGATTGTCAAGGAGGGCTAAGAAATGAACCAGCACGAAGTCAAGGTTTCCGAAAGTTTCTTTTTCACGGATCAGGACATGGAAGATATCATGGTCACCGCTTTGGAGGGCGGCATTGGCTACTGGGCCTGCCTGGATAACACCCTGCCTGAATGGGACGGCCAGCCCAGCGACACACCCACAGCGGTATGGGCCTGGAAGATCCTAAGCGAAGGCGGCATCCTCCATTTTCAGGATGCTGAGGATGACGAAGAAAAGTGGGAGTTGACCCTGCAAAAGCTGTACTGCGGCATTGCCAAAACCATTCAGGAAACCTACTGGGACGGTGATATGGACTGCATCGACGCGGAGGTGGCAGATATGATCATTCAGTACGCTCTGTTCGGAGAGCTGGTGTATGGCTGATGGAAAGCATTTATCAGAAGAACGGCTACAAAAACCGGCGGGATTATCTGATGAACCTATCCGAAGAATACGGCGTGCCTTATGACGCTGTGGTTGCCGCCGCTCAAGCCCTGGGACCTGATGAAGATTTCGACGGGCTGCCCGCAATGCTGGAAGATTGGGAGGATTGAAGCATGAAAACACGTTATCGAGTGCTGGTGGAAGAAAAGTATTCCAAGTGGGTGGAAGTAACTGTGGAGGACCCGGACTTAATTGATGAAGAGATCGCCGCCATGCAGGAATGCGGCGAAATCGAATGGGATCGCGGTGAAGATTTCGATGAATGGAACGTCATCGAGTATGAGCAGAACAGCTACTCTCCCTGTGAGATTGAAATGGTTCGTACCTGGTGCCGGGATATGGTTTCCGCTGCGGAAATCTTTGATCCCCAGTGGGTGATGGACAGCATGGATGAATACCAGTGCCAGGACTGGCTGGAGCAGATGCGGGACCGTGGCATTACGATTCCAGACCCCGTTACTTCCTCTGATTTGTGGGACGCGGTGGAAAGCCGCAGAAAGGAGAAGAAACAGTGACAAAATATCGCATTACCCTGGAAACCGTGCTGGATATCGAAGCGGAAAGCGAGGAAGAAGCGCTGGATAAGCTGCCTGAAACCGTTTCTTTGAATGAAATGTATATCCTGGATGTTGTGGAGGGTTGAACCATGGAAATTGCCACCAGTTTGGGCACTATCACCGCCACCGTCAACAATGATCCCTATTATCCCGGCATTTATCTCTCACTCAAACGGGACGGTCGCACCTTTCCCATCGTATGGCTGGAAGCAGATCAGGTAGATGAGAAAAATCCAGAGCTGAAAGCCCATGTGTATGCCCCGGAAGAAATTTGGGACGAACCGGTATTTTCCATGACCTCTCAGAAAGAAACAGTGGACGCGATGTTTGAGGAGGCGGCGGATGAGTATGCAAAAGATCACCCATGAAATGATCCTGCATGGCATTCAAAATGGCGTGATTAAAATCACTGACGAAGGAACACACTTTGGCAATCCAGAACACGGCGGTTGTGTGATTTGCGTCATTGGAGACAGTTGGTTCTACGCTTTCGGATTAACCGGAGAAACCACACCTTTGAACGAATTCCTAAGGGCTGTTCCGATGGAAGATATTGTCCAGGAAATCTTTGATGTGCTGGATGGCGACGGTGGGTTTGAAACCGAACTGCCGGACGAATACCTTTACTACTATTTTCTTCTCAAGGAGGCCGAGGATGGAAGAAAAAGCTTATAAAGCCCGTGTTGAAATAAGTTTTATTGTGGAATTTGATATACAAGCCGCTTATGATGACGATGCGGAGAATGCCGCAGTGGAATGCGCATTGAAGAATGCTGAAAAAATAGCTGATGACATTCGTTCTTACGGGCGTGTGCGAGTTCCGAATTATGATGCACGAGTTATTGAAATGGAGGAGATATGAAAAAAGAAATCGTTACCTACCCCGACAAAATTCTCCCCACTGTCCGCTCAGATATGATGAGCTACCACAAGCACGGCTACACATTCGAGGAATACTGCGACCGCAATACCCATGGCAGAAATTATGGAAAGGAGCTTTACCCCATCTGGCTGGAAACCAAAGCGAAATTTGATAAGGAGCATGATCAGGATGATCGCGTATCAGAAAATCACCGTGATGAAGGACGAGAAGAAAGACAAGATCGTCGTAGAACACGAAAGCAACACCTTTGAATTCTTCGACTGCACCATGGAGGAAGCCGCCGCCTTCTTCAAAAAGATGATCGATGAGGAATATTGACATGAATAAATTCTATTTCACCTTCGGTTCCGACCCCGCTTATCCCTATGGTATCAACGACTATGTGATTGTGGAGGCAAACGGAGTGAACGAAGCCTGCATCCTGTTCAATCTGGTGCATCCGCCGAGAAAGGGAAGCGATCTTGTCAACTGTGCCTTCTTTTACAGCGAAGAACAATTCAATAAGAACTGCGCCCAATATTATCCCGGTGTCCAGCCCAGGGAAATCATCCGCTTGCAGGTTTATCAAAACTAAAGGAGCGTGCTGCATGGACGAACTCTACTTCTTTATGATGAAAACTTGTCCTGAAACTGTGCCGCCTGAACTGAAACGGATGTACCGTTCCAAGTATCGGAAAAAGGAGGATCGTCTCGCCCGTTCTATCCGGGACTGCCGCTGGAGCGATCTGTTCGACGCGAACAAATATCCCTGGCGTGCTGTCGCAAAGAAAGGCGACTGGGAATCTTATTATGAATACCTGATTGTTCCTGACGCGGATGGCTGGGATGATCAGGACATCAGCGAAACGGTGAAGGAGCTGGAAATCCATATCAACAGCGCTTACGATTGTACGGGAAAGTTTTTTACGCCCTGGGTCATCTGGTCCCGCACAAAAGCAGGCATCGTGATCATCCGCTGTATGAGCATAGATGTGTGAAAGGAGGAAAAAACTTGGTCGTTGATAGTCAACTTAGGAGATATGCCCGGCGCGGCATCCTGGCGGAAATGGAGGAATGGACGGCGAAACGCCAGGCGGTCGCTGCTCTGACCGGCGTTCTTTCGGAGGCTGAATTGGAAAGAATGCTGGCTGGAATCGACCTGGAAATCGAAGCGCTGAAAATTGATCTTGACGAATTGGATGGGAGGATGTAAAATAAGAACATACATTCGCATTTTTCCTCTTGACAAACGCCCGGAAATGTGATAAGTTTAATAAGCAAACAATAAAGTTTGTAATTTAAATTGAAAGGAACAAAGCCATGATGAATAAGATCACCGCCACTTCTTCCCACAATTTTGAAACGAACTCCCGCAAGCTGGAACAGTTCCTTTTCATGCACGATATCCAGCATAAGCGCTTCTATAAGAACGAGGACAACATGACCGTGTGGGTCTACCCCGATAATGCGGAAGTGCGTGAAGTGGTGAGTGAGTACCGGCGCATTGTCGCCCGCCGTCAGGCCCGGATGAACAGCAGCACCTACACCGCGTAAAGGAGGAACAAAAGATGCGCCCCATGATTCAGTTCTATGTGCAGTCCATGCGTGTGAAGGGCAGAAAACCCATGCCCTCCACCGCAGCCCATGTGTCCGAAATGCTGGACCGTGTGTTCAATACCCTGGAAAGCAGCTACGGCGTCGTGATGCGGGATAATAAAATCACGGGGCTGAACACCGAAGTTCTCCAGCGCTGGATCAATGACGCTTCGGAAAGCTGGAAGCCCGCCACGTTCAACAACTACATCAGCATTCTCAATCCCTTTCTCCGCTGGGCGCACAAAATGAAGGGAAGCGATGGCGAATATATCGAGGATGATCTTTCCATCCTCCTGCGCACCCAATCTTTGCCGAACCCGGAGGATCTGCCGGAAGAAGATCGCCCCAAGAGCAAGTATTATTCCGTGGATCAAGTGGAAAATCTTCTGCATGGCGGCTATGGGCGCAACAATATCCGGGACACAGCCATTGTCGCCATGATTCTTTGGTCCTCCCTTCGTGTGTCGGAGCTGTGCCAGATCACGGTGGGCAATTTCCGCCAAGGCAAAGCGGCGCACACCGTTCGGGTGCAGCGGAAGGGCAGCGTGGCCATGAAGGATGTTGAAATCGCAGACCCCGCGTATTCCTATGTGGAAGCGTACCTGAAAACCAGAAAGGAGCTGCGGGACGATCAGCCCTTGTTCATGACCACACATGGGCAGCCCTGCAACAGGACACAGATTTACAAATGCCTGTCATTCAAGCAGAAGCAATTGGGCCTTGCCACTGGCCCCCACGCTCTGCGCCACACCTCCCTCTCCGCCCAGGAAAAGGAAGCGCCGCTCAGTGTGGTGCGCGATATCGCCAACCACAAGGACTTCCGTGTCACCAACCGCTACACTCACTCCACCCACGAAGAACGGCTTGCCGCCCTGAACGCGCTGCCGTGGAAGTAAGACGAAGGAGATGATTTTATGCCCCTGTTTCTCGCCAAGTACACAGACCGGAAGAAAAAAGAGAAAAAGTATCTGATCCTGGAAGAAAACGAACGGGCGGCGTTCGATCAAGCCTGTCCCATGCGAAGCTTCCTTGGGGATGATTGGGAATTGAGCGATCTTTTTCCCGTGGAAGACAACACAGAGGCGGAGGCGCTGCCCAAAATCCCCAAAGAATACGGGAAGCTGTATTATCCCACCAAATATTATTACAAAGTCATGATCGTGGAAGGTACAAGGCTGCTGAATATCCGGGACGATGGCAAATCCTCCAGTTATGGCGCGCTTCTTCGGAACCAGGACACCGGAGAAATGACTTATGCCTGCGCAAACGGGGAATTCTTCACGCACGAAGATATTCTGAAGCATAAACGCCTGTACTTTGACCATACGGCGTTCCCATGGAAGCCCGTTTTGTTTCCTTTTGCGGAAAAAGACACGGTGGATCTTTGTTACTATGTTACGAGCCGCTTCCTGCTCACTTATCCCATCCAGTTCTGGGGCCACAAGGCTTACGACCGGCAAATCGAATGGCTGGCCAGGCAGGAAGGGCTGCTATGATCACACACACATTTCCCCATCACAAAATCAGGAGGAAAAAATCTTCCTGATTTTTTTATTTTGCCTGAAAAATCCTTTGGATTCTGTTTCCATTATGGATGAGTAAGGAAAATTACTCATCCATGTTTCGATGATTAAGGAAGAAAAGGAGAAAAGGTACATGATTCAGTTACAGAAAGCAAAACGCAGTTAGGCGCGTATCAAATAGGCTTTGGGCGGTCCTTCCGGCAGCGGAAAAACGCTCAGTTCTCTTTTGATGGCGTATGGCCTGGTAAAAGGAGAGCATCCCGAGTGGCCGGATGATAAAATCTGGGAAAACATCTGCATCATTGATACGGAAAACGGTTCTGCCAGCCTGTATGCCAACAGTTCTGTAGGTCAGTATAAAACAGGCTCGTATTTCACCATTCCGATGGAACCGCCTTATACATTCGAGAGCTATGAAGCTGCGATTCATGCTGCGGAGGACGCCAATATCAAGGTAATCATCATCGACAGCCTGACGCACCTGTGGCAAGGCGAAGGCGGCGCTTTGGATATGCAGAGCAAGGTTGCTTCCGCCCGGTATCAGGGCAATAGCTACATGGCTTGGCGTGATATTACCCCCAAGCTGAATCATCTGATGGATGTGATCCTGCAAAGCCCCTGCCACATCATTGGCAATATCCGCGCCAAGACAGACTATGTGCAGGAGAAAAACGCGGCAGGAAAAACCGTTGTAAAAAATGTTGGTATGGGCCTGCAGATGAGAGACGGCGTGGAATTTGAATTCTCCACCGTGTTCATGTTGGATCAGGATCATATCGCAAACGCCACCAAGGATCGTACCGGCTTGTTTGACGGAAAGTATTTCACCATCACGCCCGAAACCGGCAAGGAAATCTATCGTTGGCTGGCTTCCAGCGACAGTGCCAGCGTTCCCGAAAAGAAAACTGCGCCCGCTCCTGTGAAAACGGAGCCTGAACCTGCGGAAACCACCGACGCCGTTACCGTGGAACAGGTGGACGCATTGATCAAGAGCCGCGTGGCTGGCGTCACCCCAGAAGAGAAGAAGCAAATCATTGCGGAGCTCAAGGAAATCGCTGGAACGGCAAACTATATGAAGATTACCGACCCCGGCGTCCTGAAAGCGATCTATGATCACTTCAACGGATAAAAGAAAGGAAAACAAGCATGAATAAAGTTATGATTATTGGCAGGTAGACCGGTGATCCAACCCAGGGTCAGGGCGCTACACCCTGCGCCAACTTTTCCGTCGCGTCCGACACGCGAGTCAAAGGAAAAGACGGCGAATTCATCACCAATTTTTACCGCTGCACCGCATGGCGCGGCCAGGGCGAAAACTGCATGAAATATCTCCATAAAGGAGATCGGGTTTCCATCATTGGTGATCTGGTGCTGCAGTCCTATGTGGACATCAAGGGCCAGGAGCGCTACAGCATGCAGGTAAGCATTACCGATATCGAATTTCTGAGCGCCAAACGCTCAAAAGACGAACCGCAGCAATCACAAGCATCACGAGCAAGTTCACAGCCAACGGCAGCGGCAGTCACCGATGATAACGAGGATGACCTGCCGTTCTAAATCATGAATTCACGGCCAGGTTGCACGCGCTTCGATTCGCAAACACGAATTGAAGGGAGACGCGCAACATGAAACTCACCTCTTATCAGGAAGAACAATTGATTCAGCAGTATGACAGGCTCCTGTGGAGCGTTGTGCATCGTTTCAAGCGCAGGAACCACGGAGGATATGACAACAAGGAAGATCTTCACAGCGAATGTACGCTTGTGTTTCTTCGCCATATCCGTTCCTGCGAAACGATGGATGAAGTGCGGAAAGTCCCCATCCGTGACATGATCAATGCCATGTGCCGTTTCGTACTGGAAGAACAGGCGCTTACCTATCCTCAGCGCACCACCAACTTTTCCCATGTAATAAAAAATGCGGCGCATAAAACAGACTATACCGCCGTTGACCGCGATGAGGATCGGCGCTCCGACCCCATGAACGACACGCTGGACGAGATCGCTTTCAGCAATTTTTACCATGGCTTATCGGCGGAAGATCGTATAATCGTGAAAATGAAGCTGGATGGAAGGCGAAATTGTGATGTCGCCCACGATCTTGGTGTCACGGATGTTATCATTACGCGGGCCTTGAAAAGACTGCGTAAAATTTACACGGCTCAGGCGGCGTAATGCAAAATAATATTTACATAAAAGAAGTTAAAGGAAGTAAATATGGATATCAGCGTAACGATGACAAAAGAAATGTACAGGATTTTGCTGAACGGACGAAAAGCCACGGAAGATCATCCTGGCGTGAACGGATGCGGAACACCTGAAAAGGTGGCGGAATACGTGGATGAGACGTTTGGCCTGTTGGGCCATGTTGTGGAGGTCGTAACACAGTGACTACGCAAGAATTTGAAATCGCGGCAAAGAACGCGGTCATCGGAATCATGAAACAGAACCATGGCGTCACGGTTGAGTTCAAGAACCTGCAGTTTGTGTGGTTCGCTCATGAATTGGGGTATAAAAAGTGTACGCTGTATGCCCGTGAGCTTGGGCACTATTACCCTGAAGTGACTTATAACCTGGAGAAAAACGAAATGTATGTGGATATCTATTTGAAGCAAAGCAACACATGCATTCCGGGAGATCGGATGGATTTTCATACCCGCAATTAAAGGAAAACGTTGACAGCAATATCTTTTGCAGCCATTTATGCAAAAACACGTTTTGAAAAGGAGAAATCAATATGAACTTTTATGATCAGCTTCAAAAGACCATCACCAACAGTGATTCCAATCGTTCTGTAACGGAAAACGGCGCTGTCGGATTCAAAACCACCGGCAGAAAGCTGCTGGATCTGAACTTTGCCGTGTCCTCTCTTCGCTCCAAGACCGACAGCGAAGTGGAGCGCATGTTTGCCGACGCTTTGGCGGACGATTTCAACACCGCCATCGTGTGGTTGTTCTTTGCCCGTGATGTGCGCGGCGGACTGGGCGAACGCCGTCTGTTCCGGGTGGCCATGAAGTATCTCGCCCGGGAATTTCCCGATACGGTGCGGAAGCTGCTGCCTCTGATCGCCGAATACGGGCGGTGGGACGATCTGCTGTGTCTGATGGGCTCCGACAAGGTAAAGAACGATGTGATTTCCATCGTGAAGGCGCAGCTCACCAGCGATATGGCGAGCATGAAAGCTGGAAAGAGCGTTTCCCTGCTCGCCAAGTGGATGTATTCGCTCAACACCTCCAGCGAAAACACCCGCAAGAAAGCGGAAATTTTTAGACGTGCCTTGGGCGTCACTCCCCGCCAGTACCGCCTGATGCTGTCCAACCTGCGCCGCTACATTGATGTGACAGAACGGAAGATGAGCGCCAACCAGTGGGAGCAGATCAAGTATGAGGCTGTTCCCTCCCGCGCCAATTTGAATTATAACTCCGCGTTCCTCCGGCACGACGAGGCTCGCCGCCGTGCGTTCCTGGGCAAAGTGGAAAATGGAGAAGCCAAGATCAACGCTTCCGTGCTCTTCCCCCACGACATCGTGCATAAGTACAAGCAAGGGTCCTATGGTCTTACATTTGCAAACACCTCCGATCAGGCGCTGGAAGCCATGTGGAAAGCGCTGCCCAATACGGTCAAGGATGGGGAGGGCACCATCGTGGTGGCCGACGGTTCCGGCAGCATGTCTTCTCATGTGGGAAATACGGATGTTTCCGCCTGGGAAGTTGCGCATGCCCTGGCCATCTACTTTGCGGAACGGTTGCCCGGAGCGTACAAGGATCAGTACATCACCTTCTCCGAGCATCCCCAGTTGGTAAGGCTGGGCGGCAGCGGCACCTTGCTTGGCAAGATCAAGACCGCCCGTTCTCACAGCGAAGTGGCGAACACCAATATCGAAGCGGTGTTCGAGCTGATTCTGGCAACCGCCGTTCAAAACGGCCTGCGTCAGAGCGAATTGCCCAAGAATATCCTGATCATCAGCGACATGGAGTTCGACGCCTGCGCAACTACGAATAATGGCTGCAGCCGCTGGGACACTGTTCGCCCCACCAAGACGCTGTTCAATGCTATCGCCCGCCGCTATCACGCTCACGGGTATCAGCTTCCCCGACTGGTGTTCTGGAATGTGAACAGCCGCACCGGTACTATTCCCGTCAAGGAAAATGACCTGGGGGTGGCGTTGGTGTCCGGTTTCAGCCCCAACGTGGCGAAGATGGTGATGTCCGGCAAGCTGGATCCCATGGACGCGCTGCTGGAAACGCTGAACGCGCCTCGGTATAACCCCGTGCGGGAAGCCCTGCGGTAAAAGATGTTTTTACGGCGGAGAAGCGGAAATGCAGCCGCTCTCCGCTCTTTTTATAGAAGAAAAAAGAGAAGGAGAAAACATGAGCAGACAATTAAAAGCCCGTCCGCTTTCCAAGGCGAAAATTCATAGTATCTTATCACAAAATCTCAGCGAGAAAATTTCCCCTTCCAATCCCTCGCCTGTGATCATGAAGCCCGCCGCTCCTAAGTTCATTACCTTGAAAAGACAGGAAGAATTTGATTCTCTGCAGCCGGAAGAGAATCTGAAAACGTTTTTGACCTTCGCCCGGAATGTGATTGCCCGCTATGAGGACGATCAACGGCTGCAAACGGATCTGGAAACGGAAACGCAGGATCTTCTGCATCTGATTGAGCTCTCCCCTAACATGAACGCCTGTGAGTACACCAAGAAGTGCATTCAGCTGCGGGATGTGCGCCGTCAGCGCCGCGCCTGCAAGAATGAAATTGATTTACTCAAGCCTCTCTATGATTATCTGTCAGATAAGACGCTGATCAATCAGCTTTCGCAGCTTCAGGGCAAATGCAAGACCTCTAAAGAAGTGATCAGCCAGCGGCAGTATACTTTACGAACGGACGTGATGGAATGAGCGAGGAAATCCGCTCCGCCGTCATCAAATTGGCGGATGAACACCTTTCCCCTTACGAAATCAAGCGCAAGCCCCACGGCGACGAGCTGATCCCGGAATTTTGCCCCTTCTGCATGGGCGGAAGCCACGGACAGGACAAAAAAACCTTCGCGGTCTCGCTGGATCGCGGCGTTTATGTGTGTAAACGCGGTTCCTGCGGAAAACGCGGCACTTTGCAGATGCTGGCGGAGTTTTTTCATGAAACTGTGCAAGTGAGCGGCCAAAAAGCTGACCGTTCCAGCGCCGGAAGCCGGAATTTTGTGCTTCCCAGCGTAAAAATGCTGCCACCCACGGAAAAAATCTATCAATACTTTGAAACGAGGAAAATTTCCCGGAAAACGGTGGACTTTTTTAAGCTTGGCTCTGATGAAAAGGGAAATATCGTGTTCCCTTTTTATGTAAACGGCGAAAATGTGTTCGTTAAGTTCCGCAAGCCGGAAAAACACCGCCCGGAAGATAAATCTCCCAAGGAATGGCGCGAACCAGGCACAAAACCCGTGCTCTTTGGCATGGATATGTGCGTTTTCAGCCGCCCGTTGGTCATTACAGAAGGTCAATGCGACGCTATGGCGCTCTACGAAGCGGGAATTGACAATGTGGTGTCGGTTCCTTCGGGGTGCGAAGACTTTTCCTGGATCGAAAACTGCTACGACTGGCTGGAGAAGTTCAAAACCATCATCCTCTTTGGCGATAACGACGAGCCGGGACAGAAAATGGTGAAAACCCTGTGCAAAAGGCTGGATGAAAGCCGCTGCCGAATCGTGGAGGATTATCCAGAGTACAGTCCGGGGAAGTTTTGCAAGGATGCCAACGAAATTCTTGCCCGCTGCGGTGAATTTACGCTCATTGACATGGTGGAAAACGCCAAAGAGATTCCCGTTCGCGGGCTGTTGGACCTCGCTTCCGTCGCGCCCGAGGATCCCACGCTGGTGCCACGCATTAAAACCAATATTCCCAAGCTGGACGCGCTGACGGGCGGCCTTCACGAGGGCGGCGTTACGGTGATCATGGGTCAGGCGGGGTCTGGCAAGAGCTGCCTGAGCAATATGATCATGCTCAATGCCGTGGAACAAGGGCATACCGTGGCTTTGTATACCGGCGAGTTCAACGCGCCCCGCGCTCAATATTGGATCAATCTTCAGGCGGCTGGCAGCGATTATCTCACCACCAAATTTGATCCCATCAAAGGAAAAATGGTTCCTGTGCTCCCTTATGCGGTTCAGGAAAGGATTATGAACTGGTACAGAGGAAAACTGCTGGTGTTTGATAACGAAGAGATGTTCGATATCGACCAGGCAGACGCCGTGCTCAATGTGTTTACTGGCGCTGTGCGGCGCTATGGGGTGAGCCTGATCGTGATCGACAACCTGATGACCCTGACATCCGATAAGGAAGATGAAACTACAGCCCAGCGCATCTTTGCCAATAAGGCCAAGCGTTTTGCCAACCGTTATGGCGTGGCGATTCTGCTGGTAGCCCACGCCCGCAAAACAAAGGCGGGTGAAAAGCTTCGGGCGGATGATCTTTCCGGCGCTTCCGCCACGAATAATCTGGCAGAGACTACCATGTCTGTGGAGCCTGGGCATATCACGATCCTCAAGAATCGGGACGAAGGAGTGAAGCAGGTAATTGATTTCTGCTACTGCCCGGATTCCAAACGGATTTATCAGGCGGATGCCGGGGATCAAATGCAACTTTCCTGGGATAAGTCCGGCATTGCCCCGCCCGCTCACCTGGCCTGTTCCCTGCCGGAATATCAGGTGGTTCCACCGCCACCGTCTCAGCCTTTTTAATATTTGCTTCGCTTTGAAAAAGCGCTCGTCTTTTGTTTCCATTATCTGTGGAAACCCAATAAACGATAAGGAGTTTTAAAACAATGGAATTTATGTATGACTGGGAAGATCGTTCCAATAATTCTTGGAGCAAAATCTTTGGTTTCAACGCAAGTCCTGTCTATCAGAAAATCATCCAGAAGCCGGATGAAATTGAAATCAAGGTAAGTATGCCCTACGTTCTCCCCCGTGTTGAACAGGTGATTTTCAATGAAGAATCCGCCACCACCGTGATCATCTGGGCGGACGGCAAAAAGACCATCGTCCATTGTGGCGAGGGTGAAACCTTTGACCGCTACACTGGTTTCATGGCCGCTGTGTGCAAGCGTCTGTTTGGCGGCACCACGACAGCAAAGAAGCTGATGAACTCTCTGGACAAACAGTATCAGGCCAAGCTCAAAGCCGAAGCAGAAGCGAAGGAGAAAGCCAAGCGGATGGCCGAGCAGGAAGAAGCCCGGAAGAAGGCCGAAGCCCGCCATGCCAAGGAAAATGATATGCTGCTGGAAGCAATGGTGGAGCATTACCTGCTGGAAGCGGAAGCCAAGCAGCGTGCCGCTGAGATCCTGGCTGCCCGCGATACCTCCGCGCTGACCGTTCCTTTTGAGGCTGCCGCCGAAGCAGAAGGAGAAAAAAATGAAAACTAAGTTTCTGATTGTCGTAGACATGCAGAATGATTTTGTCACCGGTTCCCTGGGCTCTCAAGAAGCCCAGGGGATCGTTTCCAATGTGGTAAAGCGGATTGAAAATGCCAGAGAAAACGGCTGGTCTATCTACGCCACGCAGGATACCCATTACGACGATTACCTTGAAACGCAGGAAGGAAAGAAGCTTCCCGTCCCGCATTGCGTGATCGGAACGGAGGGCTGGGAGCTGGCTCCCGCTGTAGCGGATTGCCTGGAAAAGGAGCCCTTCATGTGCTATGAAAAGAATACGTTTGGCAGCGTGAATCTGGCCGAGGATCTTGCCGAGATCATTCACACCGGAGATTTTGACGAGCCTGAATGCGAGATCGAATTGATCGGCCTGTGCACGGATATCTGCGTGGTGTCCAACGCTTTGCTTTTGAAAGCCTATCTGCCTGAAGCAAACATTTCCGTCAATGCTTCCTGCTGTGCTGGGGTCACACTGGAAAAGCACAAGGCCGCACTGGAAGTAATGAGGTCCTGCCACATTAAAGTAATTGAAGGAGAAGAATAATGTACGATTTTGACCCCGTGGAAACTCGTGATATGTTGGTGGCGGGCATCCACCGTATTGCCCGTCAAGGCGGATTTAACAAAGTAGTTATCGGTATTTCTGGCGGAAAGGATTCTACTGTGGCTGCTGCTCTGTGCGTTCGCGCTCTTGGCAAACAAAATGTGTATGGGGTGCTGTTGCCGGATGGTGTACAAGATGACATTGATGACAGCTATAAAGTTTGTGAAACTCTTGGCATTCCTTACACAATCATCAATATTGATGAAATGCATGACTCCTTAAAAAATGGAATCATTCTTTCTCTTGACCACAATCACAATATGTCGATTCCATTTTCCGAAGAAGCTGACATCAACGTGGCTCCCCGCCTTCGTATGACGGTGCTTCGATATATCACGCAAGCATTGGGCGCTCGATTAGCCGGCACTGGAAATCTTTCCGAAATGACCGTCGGGTATTGCACAAAAGACGGCGATACCTCCTGCGATTTCTCTGTATTGGGCGGATTAACCAGCATTGAAGTTGTTCAGGTTGGCTTGACCATGCCTGAGATTCCCCGTGAATTGGTGCTCAAAACGCCCTCCGACGGTTTGTCTGGTATGAGTGATGAAGAAAAGCTGGGTGTTTCCTACGAGGATATTCATAAGTATATTCGCGGCCTCAAAGGCGTTCCTGAAGATGTGAAGGAAAAGATTTGCAAGCTTCAGGATAGAAGTTCGCACAAGCGCCGTTGGCCTCCTATTGCTTCTTATACGGTTCACGGGAATAATCTTTGGGAGCCATTTTAAGGAGGCCGTATGAAAAAAGTTTTGGCGTATTGCGGCGCGTTTAATCCGCCAACAAATGCCCATGTCAATCTTGCGGAATTGGCTTTGAAAGAAACGGGACGGGAACAGGTGGTTTTCGTCCCATCTAAAGCTGAATATATTGTGGATGAACAAAAAAAAGAGTATGCGTATGAAGATGCTTTGCGGCTGAATATGCTGGAAGACTTGGCGCTTACTCGCCCATGGATGCATATATGCCGTCATGATATGGAAGGCGAAACACAGCCTCGCACTTACGAAACTTTGTGTTGGCTGAAAGAGCAGGGATATGATCCCGCTTTGCTGATTGGTTCGGATGTGCTTGAAAGCATGGAAAGAGAATGGAAGAACGCTGATAAGATCGCGCAGGAGTTTGGCATTGTTTGCCTGACAAGAAGTACCCTTCAGTTACCAGATGCCTATCAAGATGACGCTTTTCTTGCTCCGCTGCTTCCGCGCATCACTTTTGTCCATTCGCCGGAAGAATATTTGTTGAAGTCATCCACTGGTGCACGCTACCAATATGATCAATCCATTCGCTATTGGGAAGGGCTTTGCGATATTGTTCCGCCAGAAGTGGCTGCTTATTTGCTAAAAGATTTTGTGGATATTTTATTAGGAGGTTCTCATGAAGCTTGAGCCTATTATTATTTCTTTGCTGGATACTGACCTATATAAATTTAACATGAATCAGGTCATGTTTCATCACCACACGGATTTGTGCGGTACTTATGTATTTAAATGCCGAAACAAGGGCGTTCGATTTACACCTGAAATGCTGGATGAGATCAATACACAGATCGATCATTTGTGCACGCTGACATTCCAGGAAGATGAATTGAATTATCTACGTTCCATCCGTTTTATCAAGCCTGATTATGTTGAGTTTTTGCGCCTGTGGCGTCCCATCCGTGATTATGTGTTTACCGCTTTGAAGGAGGATACGGGCGAACTGATTGTTCAAGTGAAAGGTCCGCTGTTCTCCGCCATGCAGTTTGAAATCTATCTATTGGAAATCATTAACGAGGTTTATTTTGCTTTCCAATACAAGGATTATTATGTTGGCATGACAATGGAAGCTGTCAATCGGTTGGATAAAAAGATCGGCGGTTTCATTACCGGACAATACACTTTTAAATTTGCCGAATTTGGATGCCGCCGCCGTTGGAACCGAAACTGGGAAGACCGTGTGGTGGAACGCTTTGCCACAGAAACAAATAACATGGTTGGCACCAGCAACGTGTACCTTGCCAAGAAATATGGACTTACGCCTATTGGCACTTACGCCCATGAATATGTTCAAATGTATCAGGGTATTGACAAAATTCCTTTGGCATATACCAATTACTATGCGCTAAAGGATTGGTACAATGAATACAAGGGCGATAACGGCACCGCGCTGACCGATACTATCACCACCGATTTGTTCCTATTGGATTTTGACCGTTCTATGTGCAACAACTTTACCGGCGTTCGTCATGACAGCGGCGATCCCTATGTATGGGGAGAAAAGATCATTGCCCATTATCAGAAGTACGGCATCGACCCCAAGACCAAGACGCTGTTATTCTCCGACTCTCTGAATTTCGATAAAGCCCAGGCTTTGTACGATCATTTCAAAGACAGGGCGCGGGTATCCTTTGGTATCGGCACGTTTGTTTCCAATGATACCGGTGTTGAGCCGCTGAATATTGTGATCAAGCTGCAGGAGGTCAATGGAAAACCTGTTGCTAAGCTGAGTGATTCCTTGGGCAAAACCATGTGTCAAGACGAAGAATATGTAAAGTATCTTCGCAGCGCGGTGCAATTCAGATTAGATAGAGAAGGAGCTGGCTATGGAACCTAAATGGCTGTATCGTTTAGAGAGCACCGATCCGTCCATGGGGCTTTGGTATAACGCTAACGGCGAATATGTGTGGACGATTGGTACACTGCCGGATTGCCAAACCAGAGATCTTCCCATGGGCTATGATGAACGGTATCGGAAGGACGGGCGTTCCTGGAATTCTTCCTGCTCCAACCCGGAGGACTTGGCGCATTGGTTCTCCTTGGATGATGCGCTGACGTTGATGAAAAAGGGTTTCCGGTTTATGAGGTATTTGGCAACGGAATATACGGAATATCCTTTGGAAACTGTGTTTATTAAAGATACCTGCCTTGCCAGTGAACCTGTAGACCCGCGTACATTATACAAGGAGATATAAAATGTGCACGATTCCTGCCAATTTTAAATGGAGCTTTTCAAAATAGGAAAGCTATTCTCACTGTCCCATGATGTTCAAGCTGCATTATTTGGACGGGATCAAGGGAGATAACAATGCTTTTGCGCTGTACGGTTCGCTGTGCCATTCCCTCCTGGAGGATTATGAGAAAGGCAATATCCCCTCCTTTGCTTTGGCTGAGGAATATGAATCCCGCTATGATGGCAGCATTACTGCTCCGTGGCCGCCATTTCCCAAAGGCATGGCGCAAAAGTATTACGAGCAAGGGCTTCAGTATTTTGAATCCTTTGATGGGTTCGGCGATCAATATGAAATCATTTCCGTAGAAGAAAAGTTTGAGCTGAACATTGAAGGATATCCTTTGGTTGGGCTGGCCGACCTGGTGCTCAGGGACAAAGAAACGGGTGAGATCACCGTCATCGATCATAAGTCCAAGTCCTCCTCCACCATGCAGAAGGATCTTCCCACTTACCGAAGGCAGCTTTATATCTATGCCGCTTACGTGAAAGAAAAGTTCGGCGTGTACCCCAAGTATTTGAAATTCAATTTGTTCCGGGAGAACGAATGGGTCACAGAAGAATTTGACCTGAACATGCTCAACGAAACGATGAAGTGGGTGGTGGAAACGATTGAAAACATTTTGTTTGAAACGGATTGGAAGGTGTCGTGCTCGTCCTACTTCTGCCGCTTTGTCTGTTCAGTTTTCGATCATTGTCCCGCCAAGGAAGCGGTGCTGAATCCTCCGCCGAAAGAAAAGAAAGAGAAAAAGAATGAATAAAATAAAACAAGAACTCGAAGAAATCAGAGATTATTTTCTTCCTATCATGCAGTCCTCCGGTAAGGCAAAAGAACCGTTCATCATCGATTGCGTAAGCCATCGTCTCCCCCATCTTGCGCTGTATTTTCTTCTGAATCCTTCTTATGTCACGCATGTCGGGCCCAAGTCCTTTGAGAAAAAAAAAGACATCGAGCCGAATAAGTTTTATGAGTCGATCTTTGATATCATCGATGACTTAAAATCTGTTCCCGCTGTGAATGACCAAATGATCGCCAATATTCACAATGCGTTCTGGGATCTCGGAGATATTAAACTATTTGCTTATCAGTTTATCTGCAAAGATATTTCCCTCGGCATCACGGCAAAGACAGTCAATAAAGTGATGGATGTGGAAGTGATTCCTGAATTCCGGTGCATGCTTGCCAATAAATACTTCGAGCATCCAGAGAAGGTGGAAGGAAAGCATTTCTATTTGACGGAAAAACTGGACGGTATTCGATGCATTGCCAAAGTGACACCCGAAGAAGTGAAATTATTTTCCCGACAAGGCCAGCCGATTGAAGGTTTATTGGATATCGAAGCCGAGCTGTTGGAAACAGCTTACCGTCTGGATAAATCCTTTGCTGTGGACGGCGAACTGCTGATAATTGACCGTGACAAGATCCCGTCCAAGGAACAGTATAAACGCACCACCATGATCGTGCGGAAGGATGGCGTGAAGCAGGGCGTTGCTTATAACGTTTTTGACATCCTGGATCTGGACGCTTTCGAGAACCGCCATTGCGAGATGCCGTATTATCAGCGCCGCCAAAGATTGGAAACCTATTTCCTTGACAAGACTTATGTAAAGGTTCTTCCTGTTTTGTACCACGGCAAAGATACTTCCAAGATCATGGAGCATTTGAATATCCAGCGCAAACTGGAGCACGAAGGTGTTATGATCAATCTGGCGGATGAGTATTATCAGTTCAGCCGCACCAACGCCTTGCTCAAAGTAAAGGTGATGCAGGACTGCGACCTTGAAATCACGGGCGTACAGGAAGGACAAGGCAAATTTGCCGGGACGCTTGGCGCATTGATCGTTGATTACAAGGGTACTCCCGTAGGCGTAGGCTCCGGCATCAGCGATGAGATTCGCCGTATGATTTGGGCCGACCCTGACCAATACATTGGCCGCGTTGCTACCATTCAATACTTTGAAGAAACTAACGACGCGGATGGAAAACCATCCATTCGTTTCCCCGTGTTCAAAGAACTGCGGGAAGAAGGAAAGGAAGTAAGCTATGAGTGATTCGGAAAAGAAATACTACATTGATGGGCCGGTAACCATCGAGCTCATAAAGTCTACACCCCAGAAAGCGTTTTCCAATCCATATTACACCGTCGAGCCTATCATGAAACGTGTTACGAGGGCTGAGTTTGAAGCGTGGATTAAAGCGTATCCTCGTGACCTTGATGTTGATGTATATGGCGCGTGTGATCCACCCGCAGTTTCATATAACGACTTTTCTCTGGCGGATCGTTGGCCTCACAGCATTGTTGCAAGAACGTATGCCTACGATGAAAAGCCGGGAAGCTATTATTATTTCCCCGAAGAACAGCGCCATTATTACGTGATGGTGAACTACGAAGAAGTATTCGCCAGCAAGACAGGATATATGGCTGATCATTCGGGAGGCGATCCATTTATTGTTGGAACGTTGACAATCAGTGTTCCGAGCAATGAGAAAGGCGAGATTGTTGCAGAGTTTCATGATGTGAAGACTTGTACATTTGACGTGTTTGCGAATTCGCAGGCTGATGGAGGTGAACGAGATGCCTGATTCTCTCGGCGACCGTATGAAGGGCTACGAAAATGTATCCCGTATTTATTTGCCGCGCCGCCTGCCCGTTATCATCCGGGTGGACGGCAGGGCATTTCATACTTTTACAAAGGGCTTTCAAAGGCCGTTTGATGAGGTGCTTGCCCAAGCAATGCGTGAAACCGCAATCGCGCTGTGCAAGGAAATCAGCGGCGCGAAGCTGGCGTACACGCAAAGCGATGAGATTTCTATTCTGGTAACCAATAACGACACGTTAGAAACTCAGCCTTGGTTTAATAATAACTTACAAAAATTAGTTTCTTTATCTGCGTCTACTGCGACATTGGCTTTTGACAAGGCGTTTTATTGGGCCACAGTAACGTATAAGGGTGACGGACAAATGTTTCAAGTTTATGCAAAGGCATCCAAAACCGCCACATTTGATTCCCGTGCATTTGTTTTGCCTCCAGACGAAGTTACCAATTATTTTATCTGGCGGCAGCAGGACGCTGTCCGTAATTCTATCCAGATGGTTGCACAAAGCCTATATTCTCACAAGGAACTGCAAAACAAAAACTGCGATGACCTTCAGGAAATGATATTCCAAAAAGGCATCAACTGGAATCATTATGAGCCCTGGAAAAAGCGTGGCATTTGTGTAAGAAAAAACGATATGGCGCTCATTGCGGGTGGTAAAGAAATATTACGTGGCACTTGGGAGCCGGATTTCAACACACCTGTTTTTACCCAGGATCGTAACTATATCAACAACTTACTTCCAAAAGGAGATTAACGAATGACGCTTGATGAAATCAAAACTTAGGTCGCTTCACCGACCTACGACTTCCTGCGTACCGATCCCCATTTGCAGGGCCGCATGGCGATGCTGTGTCTTGGCGGTTCTCATGCCTATGGCACGAATACCGAAACGAGTGATCTGGATCTTCGGGGCTGCGCCTTGAACCGTCCTGAAGAACTGCTTGGCCTTTCCCATTTTGAACAAGTTCGCAACGACGAGCTGGACGTATGTATCTATTCCTTCAATAAAATGGTGCCGCTCCTGTATGGCTGCAACCCTAACATCATTGAGATCCTGGGCTGTAAACCGGAGCACTATTTGTTCCTGTCGGATGTTGGGAAAGAGTTGATCAGCAACCGTCATATGTTCCTGTCTCAGCGGGCATCGTATACGTTTGGGGGCTATGCCTTTTCCCAGCTTCGCCGCCTGGAGAACGCTATTGCGCGGGACAAACTGCCGCAAGCGCAAAAGGAAGGCCACATCTGCAACAGTATCGAAAAGGTGATCCGTAACTTCAACACGGAAAGCCGCGCCAAACCCGTTTCCTATATGCTTTTCCTGGCCGATGCCGTACACGATGATCTTGAAAAGGAAACGTTCATCACCACCACATTGGATATGTATCCTGTTCGTGATCTCAAGGCTTTTGTGAATGACATCAACAATGTGATTAGGGATTATGAAAACGATTTGCACGGGCGCAACAAAAAGAAGGATGACCTCCATCTGAACAAGCACGCCATGCACCTTGTCCGATTGTATCTGATGGCGATTGATATCCTGGAAAAGGAAGAGATCATCACGTACCGCGAAGCTGACCACGATCTGCTGATGGATATCCGGCATGGGAAATATCAGCTTGAAGACGGCACGTTCGATTCTGCTTTCTTCGATATGGTCAACGACTTATCCAAGAAAATGGATTACGCAAAGGCCAATACCTCCCTTCCCCGTTCGCCCGATATGAGACGCATTGAGGAATTTATGATTGAGGTCAATAAAAAATCAATTGTTTAAGGAGAGCTTGAATGAACTATACAGGCTATAAAACTGTTCGGTAGGACGATTCTTTGATTCCGACCCTCTACACAGAGAAGGATAAAAACTGGTTTGACTTATTGGAAAATCAATATCTTTTGATTGTGGATGAAAATGGTGCGCCGGTTGACCGCTATAAGTGGCAGGATGGAAAGCATAAGGCGGTATATAAAAAGCCCGTTGAATCCATGGCGATGGACAAGGTGAAGCCAAAAAACCCGGAGCAGGCATTTGCCCTGGATATGTTGCTTGATCCAACGATCACCGTGAAGGTTATGACTGGATCATTTGGTTCTGGCAAAACTATGCTGGCCTGCTGCGCCGCTTTCCAAATGATGCAGGCAACGCTGTATGATAAAATCGTTTGGATCAGAAACAACATCGAGGTAAAGGACACCAACTCCATCGGCGCTTTGCCCGGAACATATGCCGATAAAATGTCGGTTTGGGCCATGCCCCTGGCGGATCACCTGGGCGGCGTAGAGGAACTGAACAAACAAATCATGTTCGGCAAGGTCGAGGTGGAGCACCTGGGTTTTCTTCGCGGACGCGATATCAAGAACAGCATTATCATTTGTTCGGAAGCCGAGCATTTGACCCGCGAGCATGTGCAGCTTCTGCTTGGCCGTGTGGCGGAAGGGTCTGTGCTGATTCTTGAGGGAGACTGGAAGCAGATCGATAAAAAGGCATTTGAAAAGGACAACGGCCTGCACGCCGCCATTGACTGCCTGACGGGAAACCGCCTTTTTGGTTATGTTCATTTGAATGAATCCGTTCGCAGCGAGACCGCGAAGCTGGCTGACTTGCTGGATAAAAAAGAAGGAGATTAAACGAATGTATATTGAAACGCCAAATCTGATTATTGATACACCGGAAAACAAACTCGCCCAGCCTGATGAAATCAGTTATTACGAATAGGAAAAGAAGCGAAAGCTGTTTCTGGATTATGATGTGAACGCGGATGTGATGGCCATTGTGCGGATGATTCTGCGCTGGAATATGGAAGACGCCGGAACCCCCCCCGAATCCCGCAAACCCATCTGGCTCTACATTGAATCCATTGGCGGCAACGCGATTTATATGTGGACTTTGATCGACGCGATCTTCGCCTCCGTTACGCCTGTGTATACTGTGAATATGGGGTTGGCTGCGTCCGCTGCTGGGCTCATCTTTATGGCGGGTTCCAAACGATTCATGATGCCGCGTGCCAAGGTGATGATTCATGAAGGCTCCGCTTCCTTTGAAGGCGACGCGGGCAAGGTGCTGGATTTTTCCGATGCCTACAAAAAAGATTTGAAAGCAACCCGCGATTTTATCCTGGATCATACTTCCATTCCCAAGGCACAGCTCACCAAAAAACGAAGCAACGATTGGGAATTGGATTCTGCGCTTTGTTTGCAGTATCATGTGTGCGATCAGATCGTGCAAAGCCTGGAAGATATTCTATAAAAATTCTTGGCCCGGTGAAATCCGGGTCTTTTTTTGTTTCCATTATAAGCGGATATCAATTTTTCAAATAACGATAAAGGAGCTTGAACGATGATTTACCGTGAAGAAAAGATGAATCTGTTTTCTGTTCCCCAGGGTTATATGCTGGCTCACTGCATCAGCGGTGACTTTGCTTTGGGCGCTGGCGTTGCCAAAGAAATGGACAGGGTATTCAATATGAAGGAGATGCTGAATCTTCTGTGGGGACCCATCAGCCCGATGAAGGATAAGTGGTCCGCCCCCTGCTGTCTCCCCTGTGCCAACGTGTTTAACCTGGTAACCAAAGAAAAATACTGGCATAAGCCTACGCTGGCCTCCCTTCGCACTGCGCTGGAAGAAATGTGTTCCCTCGCTGTGGAAATGGGCGTCACCAAAATTGCCATGCCCAAGATCGGCTGCGGCCTGGATCGCCTGGACTGGGAAAAAGTAAGCCCTATGATCCAGGAGATTTTCGCTGATACGGATATCGAAATTCTGGTGTGCGTATTATGAGTGAAGACAAGTATGAAGGTTTGACCGTTGATTTCATTGACCGCCCGCTGCCTGAATCGCATCCCGATTTCGTGATGAGGATTAGCTGGTCCTGTCCGGGGCTTGGGTTTGGCACAGTGGATTTTATCTGGAGAGGCAACGATCTTCACGCTGATACGGAACATATGAGTAAAGCTTTCTTGGAGCGTCTGATGGCATTGGTGCTGCAGCGTGTGGTCATTGATGGTTGAGAGGAATACAACATGAAAGAACAAAGCGTTGTTTATCTGGTGAAGGTCGAGCCAGGAGCCAATAATAACAAATACTGGAAAGCAATGGCTCAAGGCGATCATTTCAACGTTGAGTATGGAAGGGTCGGCGGAACACCGCAGAAGTATTCCTATCCTATTTCCCAATGGAATAAAAAGTACAACGAGAAGATAAAAAAAGGTTACGTTGACCGAACGGAATTGGTAGAGGATCTGATTGAAAAAGAAAAGCCCGCTACGCCGGATGGCTATCGTGCTATTGAAAACAAGGTGATCGCGGATATCGTGTCACGCTTGCAGGCCATGGCAAAGAAAGCGGTCAGCGAAAACTACACCATATCCTCCAGCAAGGTCACCATGGCAATGGTGTCTGCCGCTCAGGATCAATTAGCAAAGATGGCGGGCATGGCCGCCGCTTCCGTGGAAGAATTCAACCGCGCCTTGATTGAGCTGTTCGGTATCATTCCCCGCAAGATGGGCCATGTATCATCCTATATTGCCACCAGCCAAAAGGAGTTTGGCCGTATTCTTGAACGCGAACAGGATCTGCTGGATGTGATGCGCGGTCAGGTGTATGTGCCGTCCAAGGAAAGCGAAATTGCCCCTCCTCCAAACGGTGAAGCCCACACGATCCTGGAAGAAAAGGGCCTTGTGTTTGAAGAAGTAACGGACGATGATATCGCCGTGATCAAATCCGCGCTTGGATCCTGTGCCGATAAATTCTGCCGCGCATGGCGAGTTACCAACCTGGCCACACAAAAACGCTTTGATGAATATGTGCAGGGCGGCGTGAAGACAAAGCTTCTCTGGCACGGCTCCCGGAATGAAAACTGGTGGAGCATTGTGGGCAGCGGGCTGGTGTTGCGTCCCACCAATGCGGTCATCACCGGCAAGATGTTTGGCTATGGTATTTACTTTGCCACGAAAGCGCGAAAGTCTCTTGGGTACACCTCTCTTTCCGGCTCCTATTGGGCGCATGGTTCTTCCCCATCCGCGTTCATGGGGCTGTATGAAGTTGCCTACGGCAAGCCTTACGATGTGCATTCCTTTGATTCCAAATATTATTCCCTGAATTATGAAGGGCTGCAGAAGATGTGTCCTGGGGCGAACTGCCTGCACGCGCACGAGGGCCAGATGCTTCGCAATGATGAAATCATTGTGTATCAGGAATGCCAAACGACAATCAAATATCTGGTGGAGCTCAAATAATAAAAAGCCCGCGTTTTGCGGGCTTCATTTTATGGATTCTGGCAAATATTTTTTATTTCCTCAACATCGCGTTTGATGTCGTAAGAAAGCTCGTTGGCTCTCATGAGGAGGCTGGCTTTGCCGTATGAAAAAGCCGAAAGAAACAGCAGCAGCATTCCTCCTGCAAAAACGATTGCTTTCATAGCAAGAACACCTGCGAGATATCCTGCTTTCAAACTTGCCTCTACCTGATAATTATATGCATCCCCTCCTACATATGCTGCGCCCCTGTTTTTCATCCAATCATAGTCGTAGGCGTCGATACCGCTGTCTACACGCACGTATTTTTCCGGTACAGGATAAAGGATTCCAAACCCAATCATTACCAACGCAACAATGATTCCCAGGACGGCCATGCCTTTCATTCGTATCACCTCGTCATTTTTTATATCTTTTCTTTCGTCACTTTTTTCAATAATCCTGCCTTTGAAAACAATTATTGTTTTTGTTCCCATTTCTTTTAGAAAGGAAGTGGTTTTATCTCTTATGTAAATTATCACCGCCATTCCCACTATTCCAACATCATGCTGACTGATTCTGTTGCTACCAACGAGGACTATTGCAAGCGTGCAGTAGAGTTGGGCCACACCATTGTTTCCTCCTGCGAGCATGGAACACCCGGCGCGTACAGAGAAGTGTACGACCTTGCCAAGAAATACGGTTTACGCTGGCGGTATGTTGCCGAGGCTTATTTTGTGAAAGACCGCCTGACTGAGGATGAGAATGGCCGTCGTGACCGCAAGAATTGCCATTTGATTCTGGCAGCGAAAACCGCAAAGGGTATCGGTGATTTGAACGAAGTCCTCAGCGAGGCCAATATCTCCGGCTATTATTTCCGTCCCCGTGTGGATATGGAATTGCTGCTGCGCCTGGACCCCAGGGACGTATTTGTTACTACGGCCTGCATCGGCGGTATCTGGGTATATGGCTATAACAGCGACAAAGAAACGGGCGAATGGTCCTATGACTTTACCGAGCCCGACGCGCTTGTCCGTCAGCTTCACGCCCACTTTGGCGATAGCTTCATGCTCGAAGTCCAGTCTCACAATGTTGAAAAACAGAAAGCGGTCAACGCCCATATCCTTGATCTTTACCGCAAAGAAGGCATCAAGATCATCGCGGGCATGGACAGCCATTTCATTTACCCGGAGGACAAAGCGCTGCGGGATATGCGGCTTGAAGCCAATGGTCTGCATTACGAGGATGAAGAAGGATGGGCATTGGATTATCCTTCCGATGAAGAAGCTTACCTCCGCTTTGAGGAACAGGGCGTCTTGTCTCCCGCGCAGATTCAGGAAGCGATGGAGAACACAAACATCTTCCTTGACTTTGAGGACGTTGAATTTGACAAAGGCAAAAAGCTGCCGACCATTTATCCCGATCTGACCCAAGAAGAACGGAATGAAAAATACCGTCAGCTCGTGCTGTCCAAGTGGGATGAATACAAGAAGACAGTTCCGCAGGAAAGGTGGCCGGAGTACGAAGCTGGAATCAAATATGAAATGGACACCATCACCTCCACGAACACCAGCGACTATTTCCTCCTGGATTACGAGTGGATTCGCAAAGCCAAAGAAATGGGCGGGCAATTGACAAAAACCGGAAGAGGTTCGGCTCCGTCCTATTTCACCAACACACTGCTTGGCTTCTCTTCCATTGACCGCTTTGCCTTGCCCATCACCATGTATCCTGACCGTTTCATTTCCGCTGACCGCCTAAAGGCAGGGTCGTTGCCAGATATAGATATGAACGTTTCCGATCAGGCTTTGTTTGGCGAAGCGATGACCGAAGTCATGGGGGAATGGCATTGCGCTCCCATGGTTGCTTATGGCACCTTGAAGAGACTGGCTGCGTGGAAGATGTATTGCCGCGCTGCCAACGTGCCATTTGATGTAGCCAATGAACTTTCGGATAAGCTGAAAGCTTATGAACTGGATTATAAACATGCCGATGAAGATGAAAAGGATGAGATCAACGTCGAGGATTATGTGCCGGAAAAGTACCGCGAGTATTTGAAGGCTTCTGAAAAATACCTTGGGATGGTTGATTCCATTTCTCCTCACCCTTGTGCTTATCTGATTTGCAATCAGGATATTCGGCGCGAGGTTGGTATCTTTCGCATCAACTCCAAGACGAGCAAAAAGAAGGTTGTCTATGCCGCGTTTATTGACGGCGCTACTGCCGATGCGTATGGCTATCTAAAGAACGACGATCTCCAGGTCACGGTTGTGAAGCTGAACGATGAAATCTATAAGCGCATTGGGATTCCCCAACCTTCCGTGCCTGAGCTTTTGAAGATGACGGATGGGGATCAGCAGACGTGGGATATGTACGCGCAAGGATGGACGCTGGGCTTGAACCAGGCCGAGAAAGAAAAGTCCACCGAAAAAGTGATGCGCTATAAGCCCAAGAATATTTCTGAACTTTCTGCTTTTGTGGCTGGTATCCGTCCCGCTTTTCAAAGCATGCTTCCCAAGCTGCTGAATCGTGGAAGCTTTTCCTATGATATTCCGGCTTTGGATAAACTGCTTCAAACCAAAGAACTCCCTCAATCATTTATTCTATACCAGGAGCAGATGATGAAGGTTCTCCAGTGGGGTGGATTCTCAGCTCCTGAGTCCTATGCGGCCATTAAAGCCATTGCAAAAAAACATCCTGAAAAAGTTCTTCCGCTGAAAGAAAGATTCATGGAGGGTTTTGCAAAGCGTCTGATCGAAGAAGAAAATACGGAAGCAAGCGTTGCCAAAGAAACGACGGATAAAGTTTGGACGATCATTGCAGATGCTTGCGGCTATGGGTTCAATAGCAGCCACTCCACCGCAGTTGCTCTGGACTCCCTCTATACTGCCTGGGCAAAGGCACACCACCCTTATGAGACTTACGTGTCGCTCCTTTCCCTTTACGCAGAGAAAAAAGATAAGGACCGCATCGCCAAAGCCAAGGTGGAAATGAAGAAAGCCTTTGGCATCAGTATCGCCCCCTGCCGCTTCCGTCAGGATAACCGCAGCTACTTTGTGGATAAAGACGCGCACACCATATCTGACGCGCTCACATCCGTCAAAGGCATTTCATTTGCCGTGGCCGGGAAGCTGTACCAGATGCGGAACAACCAATACGATTCCGCCGTGGATCTGTTCTATGATCTTGAGGTGAACACCTCCATCAATTCCGCTGTGGTAAAAACTCTGATCCAGATGGGTTACTTTGAAGAGTTCGGCAAGGCCGGAAAGCTGCTCAAGCTCTATCAGGAATTCCGTGAAGGCGAAAGTAAGTTTTCCAAGACTCATGTGAAAACTACACAGGAAAAGCGGCTGGATACACTTCGGCAAATTGAAAAGAAATTGCCGGATGAAGATATTCCCATGCAGGATCAAATGGCGTTTGAGGTAGAGTTTTACGGTACACCACTGTCCGTCTATCCAGAGCATCTTGGCTGCTTTGCCATTCTGGAAGTGGACGACAAGTACAGTCCCAAGGTAAAGATGTACAATGTTGCCAAGGGTACGGTGGGCGTGATGAAGATGCGCAAGTCGCTGTATAAGTTGCATCCCCTTGCGGAAGGAAATGTGATCCGTCTGATTGATTGGAAACGGAAACCGGCTTACCAATACATTGACGGGAAGCAAACGGTAAAAGCGGGGGTTTTTGATTTGTGGATCGAGGATTACGAAATTCTTTCCGGCAGTCCTGAAAAAGCGGCGTGACTTTGTTTCCATTATGTGTGAAGAGGAGCGATTCTTCTTCACACAATTTTTTATGAAAGGATAAACATATGAGAAAATAGGCGAGCATTAAAACCATTACCAGCATTGCCCCGATTGAAGGAAAAGATTTGATCGGGCTGGCTGCCGTGGATGGCTGGGGTGTGATCGTGCAGAAGAGTCAGTTCAAGCCAGGCGATAAATGCGTGTACGTTGAAATTGATTCCGTCATGCCTGAGAAGCCGGAGTTTGAATTTCTGCGCAAGAGAGATTTTCGCATTCGCACCATGAAGATGGCTGGCGTGATCAGTCAGGGCATCTGCTTCACGTTGGACATTCTTCCGCCCAAGAAAAACGGAAAAGAATATGCTCTGGACGAAGATGTGACGGAGGTCATCGGTGTTACCCAGTACGAGCCTACAATGGATAAGGAACAGAACACCGAGAAAAAAGAACAGACAAAGAAATACCCCAAATGGCTGATGCGGTTTGCCTGGTTCCGGCGATTGGTACTGGGGCCTCAAAAGAAAAAGGGCGGCTTCCCATCTTTCATTTCAAAAACAGACGAAGTGCGTATTCAGAATATCCCTCATATTCTGCAGGATAAGCGGGAATGGATCGCCACTGAAAAGGTGGATGGACAGAGCGGTACGTTTGCGCTGGTTCGCCATAAGCGCCGCATTCCCTTTATGAAGGACAAGTTTGAATACATCGTCTGCTCCCGGAACTTGCGTTTGGCAAAGCCGGACAGTTCTTCTTACTGGCGTGTGTCCGAACGGTACAAGATCGAAAACGTTCTTGAGAATATGATTGGAGATCGTGAGTGGATCGCTATTCAGGGCGAGTGCGTTGCCCCCAACGTGCAGGGCAACAAATACAAAGTTACCGAGCCCGACCTGTATGTGTTCAATTTGATCTATCCCACCGGAAGGCTGGGAAGCAAGGTCGCCAAGTCAATCATCGAAAACCACGGCATGAAGTTTGTTCCCATCGTGGCTGAGGATTATGTGCTGCCGGATACCGTACAGGAAGTATTGGATTATGCTCATGGCCAGAGTGTATTGGGTGACACGCTGCGAGAAGGCATTGTTTTTCGCAGTAAAGACGGCGTGCATTCATTCAAAGCTGTCGATCCATTATTCCTGATCAAATACAACGAATAAAGAAAGGATATCATTATGTCCAGAAGCTACGAGGAAGATCGTATCAAACTGCAAAAGCTGATCAAGAGGATCATCATTGCTGTTGTTTCTCTGATTGCTGCTTTGGTTCTGGTCACCCAGACCATTGGTATTGTGCCTGTCAACCATACGGGCGTATGGAAACGAGCTGGGGTTGTGCAGGATGCGGCAGTCAAAGAAGGTTGGCATTTGAAGATTCCTTTTGTGGATTCTATCGAAACCATTTCCAACTTGGTGCAGACCACTACTGTTTCCTTTGCTCAGACAAAAGAAACGGCAGAAACCAAGGATCAGCAACTGATTATGGATTACGCTTTTGAAATTCAGCATCAGTTAGTGCCCGAGCAAAGCTTTGTCGTCTATAAGAATTATGGCAAAAACTATGAGCAAATGCTCATCACCTCTAATGTTCTTCCTGTGATCAAGCAAGCCTTCGCCAATTATGAAAGCGAGGAAATCACCACGCACAAAGAAGATATTGCGCTGTATATTCAAGGCAAATTGCAGTCATTCACTAAGGAATTCGGTATCAAAATCCTTCGTGTCAATTTCCAAAGCTATGATTTCACGAAGGAGTACGACGCGATTCTGGAAGAACGCGCCACCCTGAAAGCAAGAGTCACCAATGAAGAACTGCGCCAGAATCAGGAGCGGGTAGCGGCACAGACCGCCTATGATGTGGCGGTAAAACGCGCCGAGCAAGAAGCCGAAACAGCGAGGATTGCGGCAGACAACGCCAAAGAAGTAGCGCTCGTAAAGGCCGAACAGGATAAGCAGACTGCATTGATCCAGGCGAACGCAAAAGCGGAGGCGGCGAAGATCGAGGCTGACAACAAAGCATATGTAACTGTTACTTTGGCGGACGCGGATCGTGACGCCCGGCTTGCGGCAGCGGAAGCAACCAAAGCAGAATTGGAAGCGCAGGCCGCAGGGCTGACCGACCTTGTGATTCAGCGTGAATGGATCAACCGCTGGAATGGTAAGCTGATTCCCAGTTTTGGAACAGGCAGCGGATTGAGTTTTACTAATATGACCGATATCATGAAATACTTTTTTGAGGAGACGGTAAAGGATGCAGAATAAATTCGCCCATATCGGAATGGGCACAGTGGTTCAGGTCAGCCGCATTGTATTTATTACTTCCCTTGGCACCACCACAGCTAACCGCTATGTGGAGAACGCGAAGGCAGCCGGGAAGCTACACAATGCCACATTGGGGCATAAATACAGAAGCCTGATTGTTATGGACGATGGCACTGTACTGATTTCCTGCATTAAACCCATGACGCTGATGAAAAGAATGAACGGTATCATGGGGCTTGAAAACGAAACCGAAGAAGACGAGGGCGAGGAAAGCGAGGAACCTGAAGCATGAGGATCATCAACCAATCCGCTGTCGCCCTGGACCCGCTCTGCATGGATGAAGGCATTCGCGCACTGAAGCTGTGTGAGCGGGCGGGGCGTACCTGCTATAATTCCATTGACAAAATTACTGATGACAGCTACGAACGTTTCCTGCGCAGTATCATCAAGCGCGGCCATACCTCCGTGCTGGAGCATGGCAAGGTTACGCTGGAAGTGGTAACGGGGCGTGACGTGCTGGCTGAGATCACGCGGCATCGTCTCTGCTCTTTCAGTGTACAGAGCCAGCGCTATGTGCAGGCGGATAAGGAAGGCGGTATCGCGTTCATCAAGCCGCACTTCTATGTTCCCAAAGATGGCAGTCTGTTGGACGCTAAAGCCTACGTTGCCTCCCGTGCCTGGGAAACGGATATGCAATACACCGAAGCGGCCTATGCCCGCAACATCAACGAATACGGTCTGCCTCCAGAGGATGCCAGGAAGGTACTGCCTAATTCAGCGGCCACCCAGTTTGTGATCACAACGAATTTCCGTGAGCTTCTGCACATCATTGAGCTTCGCACTTCCGTCCGTGCGTATCCTGAAATGCGCCAAATGATGGATTGCGTGATTGACGCCTTAGAGCGTGTTATCCCGCCTATCTGGACCTGGGGAAAGGATGAAACCGTATGATCAAGCTGTATTCCCTGAAAGGCTGCCCCATGTGCAGTCACGCCAAAGAAGTGCTGTCGAAAAAGAATATTCCGTTCGAGCAAATAATGGACGCGGATATCATGTCCGCGAAAGGGATCACCCATGTGCCCGTCCTTGAAACAGAAAATGGGAACCTCCTCACTGGGAAAGCTCTTGTCCAATATTTGAATACATTATAAAGGAGCTTTAGCTTTATGTCGATGTAGATTGACAAATATGAACCTTTCCGAAAAGACTTGAACTTTATCAAGCGATATGCCAAATCAGTCAATGCCGCGTCCGCCTCTGAGGTGGACGCTAATTCCAACGTATCCAATAAGAACATCGCAACCATGGCCCCGGAGATTCACAAGAAGGATAATATTTATTGCAATCGACTGGCTATGCACGATAAAATCACAGAGCTGTACGGACGGGAGTTGGCTGACGAATATATTCGCCAGCTGGAAGCGCACGAGATTTACCGCCACGATGAATCTGGTATGCCGGTGGGGACTCCTTACTGTGCCAGCATTACCCTGTATCCCTTCCTGTTTGACGGGATGAAAAAGATTGGCGGTACAACGTCGGCCCCCAAGCATCTGAAGTCGTTTATCGGCGGCTTTATCAATCTGGTGTTCGCCGTATCCGCTCAGTTATGCGGGGCCGTTGCCACCCCGGAGTTCCTGGCTTACATGGATTACTTTGTAAGAAAAGAATATGGCGATGATTACTATCTGAAATCTGAAACGGTGGTGGATGTTCAGGGCAATACCATCAAGGATATCATCGAAGGGTACTTCAATCAGGTTGTGTATTCTTTGAATCAGCCAGCGGCAGCAAGAGGAAGCCAATCAGTATTTTGGAACCTGGCCTATTTTGACCATCCTTATTTTGAACAACTCTTTGAGGGATTTGTATTCCCGGATGGAACGGGTATGCAGTGGGAAAGCGTAAGCTGGCTGCAGAAGGTATTTATGAAGTGGTTCAATGCCGAACGGCTGAAGAACGTTTTGACATTCCCTGTTGAAACCATGTCACTTCTCAACGACGGAGAAGATTTTGTGGACAAGGAATGGGCAGACTTCGCTGCAGAAATGTACGCTGAGGGACACAGCTTCTTTACTTATACCTCGGACAGCGTAGACAGCTTGGCGTCCTGCTGCCGCCTCCGCAATGGCATTCAGGACAATCAGTTCTCTTATACTCTGGGTGCTGGCGGTGTAAGCACAGGAAGCAAATGTGTGATGACCATCAACATCAACCGTTTGGTCCAGAATACAACTAAGAAATATGGATGGGATCTCTTCGGCGTCAATCTTTCTGAACTGTCTGACGAAGTAACTGAGCAAGTTGAAAAGATTCATAAGTATCTCACAGCCTTCAATGCCATTATCAAAGACATGGAAGCCGCCCATATGATTCCAATTTATGACGCTGGATTTATCTCGCCGGAAAAACAATATCTGACAGTGGGTATAAATGGATTGGTTGAAGGCGCTGAGTATCTTGCTATCAGCATCTCCAACAATGAAACATATCAGGCTTATGTGAACGCCATTATGCGTCCCATCTATGATCTGAATAAGCGTGATAAAACACAGGCAATTATGTTCAATTGTGAAATGGTCCCGGCAGAAAATCTTGGTGTTAAGTTTTGTGGTTGGGATAAGAAGGATGGCTACGCTGTTCCCCGCGACTGCTACAACAGCTACTTCTATGTCGTGGAGGATGAGGGAACCAATATCCTTGATAAGTTCCAGCTCCATGGCAAACGGTTTACCCAGTATCTCGACGGAGGTTCCGCTCTGCACATGAATTTGGAAGAGCACCTGACGAAGGATCAGTATGCCCGCCTGCTCCGTTATGCGGTCAAGACCGGATGCAATTATTTCACCTTCAACATTCCCAACACCGTTTGCAATGATTGCGGGCACATCAGCAAACACAAGCTGGCGAAGTGTCCCAAGTGCGGCGGCGAGAATTTGGATTATGCCACAAGGATCATCGGTTATCTCACCTTGATCTCCAAGTGGTCGGAAGAGCGAAAGAAAGAATCCGCACGGAGATACTATGATAACCGAGGTCTGAACAAACATGAAGTATAAAACAATCAAAAATCCCGATAAAGAATTTCTGAAGCAATTCAAAAAAGAACTGAAGGATAACTCCGGCTACTGCCCTTGCCGCCCCATCAAAACGCCGGACACAAAATGTCCATGCAAACCTTTCCGGGATACAGGAGAATGCATTTGCGGCCTGTATATCCAGGTTCCCACTTATGATGATGAGGAATAAGCGATGTATTACTGCGATTCCTGCGGTGCTGAATTTGAAACGCCGCATTTGTAGAAAGAAAACTATGGCATGGCGGGACCTTATTATGATGAGGTTCCCGTCTGCCCTCGCTGCAGAGAGCCGATGATCATTCAAATGGTTCAATGTTCCTGCTGTAACGAATGGACACCGCTGCGTTATATCAGAACAGATGACGGGCGCGTCTACTGCGAAAATTGTTTTCACTGGGAGGATCCTTCATGGTAAAGTATTGCGGCCATTATATCACCGTGCAAGAAGTGCCAAACGAGATTAGTCTTGTCCTAAGCATTACCAACTGTCCCCATCGTTGCGAAGGCTGCCATTCCCCTTGGCTGCAAAAAGACTTTGGCGACGAGCTGACACCGGATGTATTGAGCGATCTCATAAAGAAATATCAGGATGGGATTACCTGTGTGTGTTTCATGGGAGAGGGTGAGGATCAGGAGGCATTGGATCTCCTGATTGGTTTTGCCCATGAATTCGGTTTAAAAACATGTCTATATTCCGGCCAGGACATTGGGCATGATTTGGGAAACTTCCGTGCCCGTCCCCTGGTTGACTACATCAAAACCGGAAGCTACAAAAAAGAACTGGGCGGTTTGGATCACCCCACCACCAACCAAAGGATGTGGAAGCTGAGTGGGTTTACCGATGATGGCGTTGCGGTGTACGAAGATATTACTTCATGGTTCTGGAGGAAGAAAGAATGAAACAGCATGAGTATATGGTGCGGTGTGATAAGGATGTTTTTGAGGACACTCGTTCGCACTATTTGTTAGAAGTATCGACCAATAACTTTGAGTGCTATCGTGAAATAAAGAATGCCGTTTTTCAAATTATCACAAGATACGAAGCTCAAGAGAATCGAGAGAACAAAGAGGAGAAAGAGTAAACATGGAAAAAATTGCTACATTTGAAAAGGTATCCTTTGAACAATATCTGGAAGACCGGCGGAAATGCGACGGGGAAGATATTGAAGCCAGCGCTATCCATAAAGAATGGGAAGATATTCGTTTGCCCGAACGGGCGACGGTCGGTTCTGCCGGTTACGATTTCTTTTTGCCGATGGCCTGCTGCTTTGATAAGAAGCCTTTGCTTTTCCCAACAGGTGTTCGGTGCAAGATGGAGCCCGGATGGGTGCTGATGCTGTTTCCCAAGTCCGGGCTTGGATTCAAGAACCGCATGGCTCTGGCAAATACGGTCGGGATTGTTGATGCCGATTATTATTCCAGTACAAATGAAGGCCACATCATGGCAAAGTTCAACTCCAAAAAGCCTTTCCACCTGGAAGCCGGAGATAAATATATGCAGGGCATTTTTGTTCCGTTCGGTGTAACAACGGATGACGTAGCCGTGGGTGTCCGTGATGGAGGCTTTGGCTCAACTGGAGCATAATGTATGAAAAAGAAAAGAGATCCATGGGATGATCCTGAGTTTGAGGAATTTTATCAGAGCGTAGAAGAAAACAACGCATGGTATATTCCACTTTTTATGATCGTATTTATTCTCCTTCTGTCGCTTGGCATTACGGAATTGATTGTCTGGTTTCTTTGCACAATCACAAGTGTTCCTTTCTCATTACTCTTAGGGTTTGCCGGTTGGCTGTTGTTTCTGGTTGTCCGATACAACATCGTTATTCGCATGAAAAACGAAGAATAATTTTGGCCAACTGTAAAAAACGCTGATATTTGTTTCCATTACAGTCGGAGGGAAACCTCCGGCTTATTTGATTTGAATAGAGGTGTTGTAAATGATTAGTCATCGATGTTATTGTGACCGATGCGGCAGTCTTGCTCCGCTCTCAATTTTTCATGTTGATGGTAATACAACGGCACAGTATACTCTCCTCCTTGAAGATACTGGTGACGAAAACTGGGCCTTAAATCGGATAAAATGTCATCTTTGCGAAAACTGTTATGCACAGATTCGTCGATTTATTAAAGGAGACAGCGAATAATATGCCTCATGTTTTTGTTACCGGGGATAAACATGGTGATTACAAGGATGTAGAACGCTGGTGCCTCAAATGGAATACTTCAAAGGATGATCTATTGGTCGTTCTTGGCGATAACGGTGTGAACTACTGGGGCCCACATCGGGATAAGAAGCTCAAGAACTATCTCTCCGCTCTGCCAATCACCTTCTTTATGATCAAAGGCAATCATGACCAGCGTCCGTCCACAAAACTGTATCACATTTCCGACGAAGTTCACCCGCTTGTAAAAGGGCCCTGCTATGTGGAACCGGATTATCCGTCGCTCCTGTTCTCCGCTATGTATGGCGGCTATGAATTCCTGTGCAGCGATCTATGGAAGAAAGCTTTTGTTCTTGGCGGCGCATACAGCGCGGATAAGTGGTATCGCCTGGAAATGCAAGCGCTGGGTCACAGCGGGTATCGCTGGTTTGCGGACGAACAGATGAACAATTGGGAAATGAAGGAAGCCTCCTCCATGATCCATGCTTTCGAGCCGGACTTTGTTTTGTCCCACACCTGCCCGTTCCGCTACATACCGAGAGATATGTTTTTGCCTATGGTAGATCAGTCCACCGTAGACGATACCATGGAGCATTGGATGGACATCGTTGAAGATGAGGTGCCTTATCAGAAATGGTACTGCGGCCACTGGCACACAGACAGAACGGTGGATCAAATGCGGTATATGTATCATGATATTATTTTGTTAGGAGAATAAATCTATGCTGCGTAATCTCATTGACAAGATGCACGAAAAAAAATTCCGTGAATGGAAGTTTGAGTATTTTCTTGTTTTTGTTGTAATTAACGTGATGGCTTGGGGTGGATGTATTGCTACCATGGCTACGCTTATACTTTTCTTTGCTCAAAAGTGTACCTTTCAGTATGTCGTTTATGCTGTTGGTTCCGCCATTCTTGGCATATCAGCTTTTGCTTATATTACCTCAGGGAAAGATGAATGGTGATTCAGCTATGTTGTCCACGGAAGAACAAAAGAGAATCTGTGCTCAATACAGTAAGAAAGTAAACGGAAAGGTTCGATGTCCAGACTGCCCGCTCGTTATATCAATCAACGATTTGATGTGCCACGCCAATTCGCATTATGACCCAGCCTTATGTGACTTTGTTGCGGATGAATATGCGGAACCAGAGGATGGATAACAATGGCTACGCTATATTGTAATGATGAAAAAAGACGGCAATGGAACTTTGGCCCAAGCTTTCACTGTGACGGAGACTCTGCAAAGTGCAGATACCTTGTGAAGTTTGGCAAGCAAGAGTATTGCGGCTACTGTCCTCCCCGCTGCACGCTGCATCAAGTGATACGCAGTCAGGCTGGATGTCTGTTTTGTTTGTTCGCCACAAAAGATTTAAGCTGCGCAAAGTGCTTGCCATGTCTTAGTGCGGAAACAAGAATCAACTTCGCAGATCAAAGAGAACTGGAGAAACGAATAGAGATAAAACACAGGAAGGGATAACTTATTATGTTGGTTAGTATGAGCGAATTACGGGAAAAGGTGATACGCGGCTTGGAATGCGTTATATGCCCGAATAAGTTCTGCGGAGATTGTTCGTACTTTATCCGCAACGAAAACGATCCCGATACTGGATGGTGCAATCGTGACGCTATTTATAAAGACGCCATCACCCTGCTGAAAGTGCAGGAGCTGCCAGACGTAAAGCCAGAAAAGCTGGAAGAAAGAACGACCAAGTGGCTCGACCAAATGACAGCCGAAGAACGTCTCGAGGAAATCGCAGCTATACTTGATGACTGGGACGGGTACAGGACGGCGAAGGGGCTTGGCGGGCTTATCAATGAAGTATGGGCGTATGCGCTATATCCTGTGAAAGCGCAGGAACCCAGGGTGATGACGTGGGAAGAATTATCCGCATTACCATTTGATACTCCTGTTTTCATTGAAGAAAACAATGGCGAATGCGGATGGAATGTTTTTTGCGGTATTGAGGAAGAAAATGATGTTTGCTTCTGTGGATTTAAAGCGTCGGCAGACTATTACGATTTAGAAGAATACGGCGAATCATGGCGCTGCTGGACTTCCCGGCCCACGGACGAACAGAGGGAGAACACACCATGGATATAATTAAAATATTATTGGTTCTAATGTTGATTTATTGGTTTGGTTTTATCGTTTATACAATAATTAAGTATGGATGAACAGAGGGAGAAGGTGAAGTGGAATGGCTGAATACCACGTCGGATGCGGTGCATTTGGCATTTACGCTGGAACACTGAACAGCAAAAATAAGTCACTTTGGCAAAACAAATCAGATGTAACAAACGAGGCTATTTCGGCTGTCGCACAATACCTACTTCAAGAGGATAAAAGTTTGCTGTTTAACTATCATGGTTGCCGTTACAGGTTAAGCGTAACGCCTGAACCGCCGAAGGAGGAAACATGAAGTGCAAGCACTGTAAATTCTGGAAGTTGGAAGATGAACTGCCGTACATATCCGAATTTATGGAATGTACACGGGTTGACAAAAACGACCCTGATTGGTGGAAGAAATATCACTTTAGAGGGCCGGAAGATTCGTGTGAATATGGGGTGTTGAAAATAACCGATAGAGAAGAGGTTTAGTATATGTCGCCTGAATTGTTGTTTGGTTTAAAGATTGCTGGTGTTGTTCTTCTTGTCATTTTTTGGATCACAATGGAGGTGTTTAAGAAATGAAAAAAGGTATTGCGTTAGTGATTCTTCTTGTGATGCTGGTGCTCTGTCTGTGCGGCTGCGAAGTAAAAAGCGGCAACCGTATTATCGAAGGAAAGGACGTGCAAACATTTACTTATGCCTATGTCCGCTTGGGCGACAGGGACATTGCTGAAGGATACGTCACCCAATGGCGGGACTACAACAACAGCGATGAGGTTCAAGTGTTGGTAAACGGTAAATATTATCTGACCCATTATAGCTGTGTTGTCCTTGTGGCAGATCCTGCTCAAGGCGCATTGCAGTATTCCAACCCAACCACATTTGGAGGGGAGAATTAAATGCTGGGACATATAAGAATGATAACACCGGATAAAATAGAATTTCCGAATCTCCCCACATATGATATTCCTTTGCGAGATCATGCGGTTCCCATGGTGCGTGTCATAGATTTAAAGAGATTCGCGTCAGCAGCGTTAGATAACTTATGTGAGTATCTGTCACAAAATGCCACCTTGGTGTGTCATGTATGTGCGAAATACAGAGACACTTGTGACAATGGATGCGGGTTGACTTCCGATGAATGGAAGACATTGATATTAGAATGGGCGGAGAAACAGAATGAGACCAATTGACGCTGATAAATTGTCCGAACAATATGAGACGTCGATGTGTGAACTTTTGAAAAGCACAAATTGTGAGAACATCAGCATAGAAGCTTTAAGTCTACTTTGCGGGGCGAAGCTCATTGCGGATGCGCCCACCGTTTGCGCTGTGCCCGTGAAGCATGGGCGGTGGCTGAACATGAGAAACGGAAACGCCGATTGTTCCGTTTGCGGACGGCATGTAATAGGCGTTTACGATGACGATAACGCCGATAGATTTTGCCGATGCTGCGGCGCAAAAATGGATTTGGAGGCACAAGGTAATGGATGATCTGATAAGCCGGGAAAGGGCAATTGAAGCCGTAAAAATTCCTGATGATGGATGCAACAATCCATCAGAACGGCATGGAATCATTTTTGCGCGAGTTGAAGCCAGAAGAGCAATCCAATCTATTCCATCCGTCCCCGCCGTGCCGCTGGATAAGCTGTGCGAATGGCTGGCGAAGAATGCTTCATGGTATGCAGCTGAAATTGATGGTGATTCAGAAGAATGGAAATCAATATTAACAGAGTGGATGGAGGAACAAGATAATGGCAATTATAATGGACGGTAAAGCTCTTGCCGAAAAAATAAAAAACGCATGTAAATACACAAACGAAAAAGTTCGTCGTCCTGTTCTGACAGTGTGTCAGGTTGGAAATGATCCAGCCAGCGATATCTATGTGCGGAACAAAGAAAAGGCGTGTCGGGAAGCGGGCATCATTTTTTTACATGAGAGAGTCCCGGAATACGTGGAACAGCCGATGCTTGAAGCGCAGCTCCGCAGAGGTTCAAAAGAAGCCTGCATGCTGCAATTGCCCATCCCGAAGCATTTGGACGCTAACAAAGCCATTGACGCTATTGAGCCATTTTCAGATGTGGATGGCCTACACCCCAGAAACATGGGCCTCCTGATGCAGGGAAGACCATTCATGATTCCTTGTACAGCCAAAGGAATCCTGCGTCTGCTCAAAGAGTATCAAGTTCCTCTTGACGGAAAGCACGCCGTTATCGTTGGCAGAAGCAATATCGTTGGAAAGCCTACGGCTATGCTTCTTCTGAATGAAAATTGCACAGTCACGATCTGCCATTCCCACACAGAGAACCTGGCAAGCATAACCAAGCAAGCCGATATTCTTGTTGTCGCCGTCGGCAAAGCCAAACTCATTACAGCAGACATGGTAAAGCCCGGAGCAGCCGTCATCGACGTAGGGATCAACCGAGTGGACGGGAGAGTCGTTGGGGATGTGGACTTTGAAAACGTAGAGAAGGTCGCCGGATGGATCACGCCTGTCCCTGGCGGTGTGGGACCGATGACTGTTGCCATGCTGTTGGAGAATACAGTTCAGGCCGCAGAACAGGATCATTGGCCCTGGTAAAGGAGAGAAAATTTTGAATTCGTTAGTGGTTGTTGTTATTACTCTGTTTTCTTATTGGGGATTGGGCTGGATCATCTATTTTCTCACGGATCAGAATGAACAGTTCATGCTTTATTGGGGAGCAGGGCTTTGGTATTGGATATTTTATATCATCTTTTGGCCTGTACGGCAAGTGCGTACAGGGCGATGGAAATTGAAATGGAGGAAAAGAAAATGACAAAGACTGAACGGCACATGGAAATCTGTGAGGAATAGAACCATCTTTATGATCAAAAGAATCACGATTACGGCGACAGCTTCCACACCACTTATCTGGAAGAAGGCATGGCGATGCCAAGAATCCGCTTGGGGGATAAGCTGAACCGTTTTAAAACACTGACCAAAGGAATGGAAATCGCTTTGGTGAATGATGAATCTGTTCGTGACACACTTGTTGATCTGGCGAACTATGCCATTATGACGATCATGGAGATCGACGAGGAAAGAGGAAGAAATGTGTGAGTTTGAAGAAAAAACAAATGTATGGTTCCGTGGGAAACGATGCGATAATGGCGAATGGGTCGTTGGCCGTCTCCTCGCTGACGATGTAATCGTCCCGCTAAATCAACCGTTTGAAATAATCAACGGAAAAATCAACGGACATTTAATCGCTTATGAAGTTCGTCCTACTACCGTGGGACAGTTTACGGGATTGCGCGATAAGCATGACGTTCCCATTTATGAGGGGGACATTGTGATGAAGCGCACATATCACGGGAAGAAACCAATGAAAGTTGTGTTCAGCTCCGGCTGTTTCCATTGCGGCTGGGGCGGCGGCAGTTCAACCGCAACGCATCCTTACACGCTGGAAGATAAGCAAATCGAAGTAATTGGAAACGCTTACGATCATCCCGAATTATTGGAGGAATAATATGGAAATTCTTTATGAACATGTTGCTGGTTCCGCGCCATGTATGCCGCTTGCAATTGTGGCGTGGAGTATCGCTGGGCTGATTTCTCTCTGGACTATCTATGAAGCAATTAAAGATGAAGATTCTTCATACTTGCTTATTCTTTTCCTCACGGGCATTATAGCGCTTCTTGGGTTCAAATCTACAGCTGATACCCGCTACAACGAAGTAGTCGCTACAATCAATGAAAACGTTTCCTGGACTGAAGTGAACGATAGGTATGAACTGCTAAAACAAGAGGGTCAGCTTTATACCTTCAAAGTCAAAGAGGCACCCGATGAAGCAGAAGAATGATCTTGATTTAATCTGCGCCGATTAGTCGATGCGCTGTCCCGGCTTCGCGTAGATTCATTACAGCGCCAAAGAGCGTAAAGCGGCAGTAGTTCGCATGAGCTACGTGGATAACCACTATTCCAAAAAGCCACACGGCCAAATGCTTTCCGAGATCGCCCATGAATTCCGCACCTATCTCAAGGAAAAGCCAGACGCTATCCTCGTTCGGGAGCGTGGCTTCTTTCGGTTCGCAGCGGAAACAGAAGTGTAGTGCCGGGTCATTGGGGTGTCCGACCTGTATGCTTGGGCAACGGGGGAAAAGGTGTTTCAGGAAATCTCCCCAAAGGAAATCAAAAAATAGGTTGCAGGTTCCGGCAAAGCCGACAAACAAGCGGTAGCGGATGCTTTGGAAAAATATGTGGGCAAATTGGAATATGAGCGTGACGACTGCAGTGATGCTGTGGCTGTAGGAATCGCCTGGCTGATTCAAAATAAATAGATCGATACCAAAGATTAAATTGTCAAGAAACATGTGCAGCAAAACAAACAAAGAGGCTTGCGCCTCTCCGCTCACGGTGTGCACGTATTCCAGGTATGCGATGAGGAGAGCGACCTACCCCGTCGCCGGATTCACCAGGGATACGAACGCCACGATTACATCAAACATAGATTCGAGTGTTGGATCGCTCAGGCATATGCTCAAGGAAAATAGGACGCCCAACAATCCGAATTGAAGTCCCGCCATTCCAAGAACCGCCTAAGCAAGAGCCACCGCCGTCTTCCAGATTTGGATATTTTTGTTCTTAATCACACCAACCACTCCTTATGAGGTGAACACAAAAATTGAAGGAGTAATCGGCATGGAGAACAGTATAACTATATCACGAGTAGGCATGTTTCGCAAATAGTTTTTTAAGGGCGGGTGAAAATCCGCCCCGTTTTTGTTTCCATTATGGGTGTAGGAGGGCAACGAATGAATTCAGTACATGAGCTCATTGAGCAATTAAGGAAGTCTGATTATGTGCGCGAAAAGAGATTTGGAGACATATCGTCTTTCAACTTCACGCGCTCCGCTTTCTATGAGGGACATTGGAACGCAGTAACGACGAAAGCACGAGGTCTGTTCATCAACACCCGCACAGAAAAAATCGTAGCCAGAGGATACGATAAGTTTTTCAATGTTGACGAAAATTCCCAAACCACCATGGACGCAATCCGGCAAAAGATTCTCTTTCCAATAAAAGTGTACAAGAAAGAAAACGGCTTCCTGGGACTCATCTCCTGGGACCATGAGAAAGATGATTTCTTTTTTGCCACCAAGTCTATGATGGAGGGACCCTACGTTGACACCTTGAAGCATCTCTTCTTCACCACGGGTATCAACACAGAAGAAGTAAAAGCGTTTCTGCGCGAAGACAATTCTACTATGATTGTTGAGGTCATCGATCCTGTGTTTGACCCGCACATCATCGAATACGAAACAGCGCATCTGGTTCTTCTGGATATAGTAGCCAATGCTCTGAGCACTGCCTATATGCCCTACTGGCGTCTTACTATACAAGCTTCCAATTTTCATATGGAAATAAAGAAGCTTCAAAGCACCCTCATGAAATTTCCATCTTTGGAAATTATTAAGCTGCTTTGCGATAAGCCCTATTTCGTTGACGAGAGCGGCAAGCCTTTTGAAGGCTATGTGTTCCGGGACGCCCGCAACTTTATGTTCAAAATGAAAACCGCCTACTATCTCAAGTGGAAACGGTATCGGAGATATGCCGATATGCTTCTTAACGGCAAACAGCCTCAGGTTAAAGGGGATCTATTTCTTGCCTGGGTTGAAAAGAACAAGGACAAGCTGGGCTGTAAAAGCATTATTGAAATGAGGAATCTGTATGAGGCTGACAGCACGGAATTGTAACGGCATGGTGTATATCCCCGGATATGCTCCCAAATGTGATGACCCCGCTACGTGCGAAATGATCGTAAAGGCAGTCACCTGGCTGGCGGCGTTGGAGGATCTGCTGGAATATCCCGGCATTTTTGACTCTATGCCGCAGGAAGCAATTGATAATCTTAAAAAGGAAGGAATACTCGAATGAAAGATAACCTCACTGAAATTGTTTTTATTCTGGATCAAAGCGGTTCTATGGAAAGCCTGCGTGACGACACCATTGGCGGCTACAACAGCTACATAGAAGATCAAAAAAAGGAAGAGGGAGAAGCGTATCTCACCACCGTCCTATTTGATCATCGGTACGAATTGCTTCACGACCATGTGAACATTCAGAATGTTGCTCCGATCACGACAAAGGAATATCGTCCTGGTGGAACCACCGCTCTGATGGATGCCGTTGGCCGCACGATCAACAGCGTCGGACAGCGGTTGGCTGACACGCCGGAAGAGGAACGTCCCGCCCATGTCATCTTCGTGATCACCACGGATGGCTATGAGAACGACAGCCAGGAGTTTACGCGGGAACAGGTCAAACGGATGATCGAACATCAGCAGGACAAGTATTCATGGCAATTCATTTTTATCGGCGCAGGGATTGACGCTTACGCCGAGGCCGAATCCATCGGGCTGGGCGGCTATCACACCATGTCTGTTTCCAAGAGCAGTGCCGGTGCGCAGTCCATGTTTAATTCCGTCACCTTCGCATCCAAAGCTATTCGATCCGCCAACACCTCCTATGCTACGCTGGATAGCCTGGGTGATAGCTGGAAGACAGGAGATTTGGGAAATGACCTGCAGCAGTGATTGTCAAAGGTGTGTTTACGGCGTACCGCAGCTAAAAGTAAAGTGCGGGAATAAGAATGCCACATGCAATGGCGAATGCACCAAATGTATATATAGACAGGAAATAGCCGTAAGATACATTTGCACATCTCATTAAGTAAGAGGAGTGTATATAATGAAGGAAGTCACTCAATATCAGTGTGAACATTGCGGCACCTTTTATAAAGAAGCCGCTAAAGCCAGAGAGTGTGAAGAGTTTCACATCCTGTCTGACACCGATTCTCCCATAGTATATAAATACAGGGCAAAGAACGAAGGTCATGAATCCAAATATCCTTACGCTGTAGTCATTACTATGGCTAACGGCGAAAAGCTTACATTCAAGAGGTGAGCCGCACCGATGAACGATTTGATGATCAACCTGTTTATCCCCCGTACTTAGGATGGTTCCGCAGCCGCGATTGCCGCCCACATCTTTGCCAAAGAAAACAGCGGCGCTGTATCGATTGTGCGGTACGAAGACGAAGATGAGCTAAACAAAACCGTGGGAGAATTGATGCGTCATATTACCGTTGCCGATGGATATGACGCGCCGCAGCCAAGCCGCCGTCTTGTATGGATCGTAGGCGAAGGCGTCAATGAAGATATCCACGATGAACTGATATGGTTCGCCACCAACAAACCTGGGAGATCATATGCTCAAGCCTTTGACGGAAGTTTTCTCTATATAACGGAAGTGTGGAAACCAGACCATCTTTTCAGCCTGCACCGATTCTTTTATCATCTGCGCTTATAGGATGACATAGGGAAAAACATTGAAGACCTCTACAATATGCTGGACGCTGACGAGTTTGAACACCTGATGGCTTATCTTCTGCAGGAACATCCGATGGCAGAAGACGTGACCAAAGAAGATTATGTGCTTAACCTGTTCGTTGAGCACGAGAAGAAACGGAGAGAATCTTACATTTAAACCACCGTGAGGAAACGCTGCGCCGCGCAGTCGATTGGAAGCAGGGTCTACGTGGGCAAAGTAAGTGTGTTCATCCCCCTCGTCGTGGAGGAAAATTGTGTTGCCTCGTGACGGCTTTATGGTGTGTCCGTCCTTATTCGAAGATAAGTTTGAACAGGATGCTGATCTACTGCTTCACAGCTTCGATCAGCAGAGCCCATCCAAGATCAGACAGAAACTTGCGAATCTTATCTTTCACTTGAATCACCTCCGCCCCAGGGCTTGCGTTTCAATTGCAGCCAATATGTAAACAATCGAATTCACCCCTGGCTGGTTTCCTCACGGCTTATCTGTATTTTATCATATATCACCAATATTTTCAACCACCGCAGAGAAGCAAGCAGATTCTCGTTCAGCCAGAAGATCTCTGCACTTTATCCTCAAGACACGTAAATGCCAGGTTATTGCTGCGAAGTGTCTTTTGTCTTGGGCTTATCCGAAGATTAGCTTACCAACAAACTATACGATCAAGCCGGTTATTACGCCGATCACAATCGCACGGGTGTCTCTTTGAAGTTTTTTCTTGGTTTTTTTCTTCATAGATACCACCTCCGCTTCAACATTATCAATCTATTTATAAATGGCTGATCGGGCTTCTCTGCGGCTTATCCATATAATATCATACTTTATCCAATGTTTCAATTACCGCCGGGTGTGTGTCTGTGCCGAACAGCCGACTGGCTTGTACTGCCCGACATGAGTTGTGCTTTGTGTTTCGTGGATTTGTGCTGTGTTAAGTGAAGTGTGTTATCACTTTAGGATAGCAACAATCTACCTGGCAACCGATACCAGGAGTGTGGCTACTTTGATGATCCGGTCAAAGACTTTCTCGCTCATTTTGCCCGCCTCCTCTTACGCAAAACACTGCCGCTGCGTTCACAGCGGGTTCTATGTCAACAGCCGTCCACCCGGCGGCTTACAAATATTATAGAAAATAAAAAGGAATATTGCAAGATGAAAGAAACTTTTGTTTGCGCCGATCTTCACTTCTGCCACGAAAATATCATCAAGTATGAGAACCGCCCCTGGCTCAACGCAGACGCCATGAACTGGGGCTTGATCCATAGCTGGAACCAGGTTGTTTCCAAGGATGATAAGGTATTCGTTCTGGGCGATGTTGGCTTCTGCGGCAAAGAAAAGATGAGCGAGCTGGTTCATAAGCTGAACGGCTACAAGATTCTCATAATGGGCAATCATGATAGAGGACGGCCCACCCACTGGTGGAGAGAGGTCGGCTTCGAGGATGTTTCCAAGTATCCCGTGATCTATCACGAGCATATTGTTCTCATGCATGAGCCGCCCACGTATTTCAATGACGCCACGCCGTACTTCTATGTGTACGGCCATGTTCATGGATGCCCTGATTATCAGGATCACACCGAGCATTCCGCCTGCGTCAGTATTGAGCGGCTGAATTATGCGCCCGCCAAACTGGATGACGTGATCAGTGGTTCGGCTTATACACATCAAAAATAAAACCGCCACGGAGCGACAAGCAGATGTTCGTTCGGCTGGAAAATCTCTGCAAGCTTATACCCAGTGTTCGTGAGATTGTGAATTGTGGAACGTGTAGTAAGGAATTACTTCCTCATAAAACGGTCATACAACCAAGCAGCTATCTATCCGCCAAGGATACCCACCGCGAGGTCGTAGCCCAGCTTCAGAATTGCGTTTACAATAATCAGCATGAGTAGCGACCTCCCTTCCTTTCACTTCCGGTTGCCCGGTTTCTATATCAACAGTCGAGCGGCCTCCCCGTGGCTTATCCATATTATATAATAAACTCCTTGGTTTTTCAACGCCCTGTCTCTGGATAACCTGTTTGTCGTCCAAGACAGGGTACTTCATTTTTTTCTTGATAATTATCTAAGAAAAAATGAAAAAGTTGCCCTTCTGTGTCCCCATTATCAGTGTAAGGAGGAACGAAATGAAAAAGATTGAGAAACAAAGCATCCAGTAGATCGAACAAGAAACGGATATCGTTCTTGATCCTTTGACAAAGCGGGCTACGGTATACTCCTGTATCCCGTCTATGGTGAAGAGGCTGTATGCCATGGCTGAGGAGCATGGGGATGAAGTAAAAGTCGAACTGGACAATTCTTATGGGTTCATGATCTCTGTTCCGCAAAGCTGGATCAAGGTTCGTCCGTCTGTGAAACGTCAATTGACTGATGAGCAAAAGGCGGCGCTGGCAGAAAGAATGAATAAGGTCCGAAAGGAAAAGAGAAAGGAAACAAAATGAACATCACAATTTTAGGAATACTTGACATCCTGATTGGCATAAGCGATTTAGCAATGGCCGTTGTCGATATCATGACAGGCGAATATGTCATGGCGGTCATGTTATTCTTGTTCGGAATTTCTGTGCTTTGCTTCGGCATTTATTTTTTGGTGCACGAAAAATGAAAATCAAAAATGTGCTTGCCCATCTGAAAAAGATCATGACACATCGGCGCTGGGTTCGTTACTACTGCTTCAAAGCTGGGTTATACTGGCAGGGGCTGACGCATGATCTATCCAAATATTCCCCTACTGAGTTCTGGGAGTCGGTCAAGTATTATCAGGGCACATCATCTCCAATCATCGCATGCAAAAAAGATAAAGGCTATTCCATGGCCTGGTTCCATCACCGTGGCAGAAACAAGCACCACTGGGAATACTGGGTAGATGACTTTGATCATGGCATGATCCCAAAGCTGATGCCTGAGCGGTATGCCATCGAAATGTTCTGCGATTTCCTGGCTGCTGGCCGCGCCTACATGGGCGAAGATTATTCCCGTCAAAAGGAGTACGCCTGGTGGACAGAAAAACGAAAGATCTATGTGATGCACCCTGCTGTCAGGGATTTCATCGACAGCTGCTTTGCCGGGTACTTAGCCTTCGGCGAACGCTATGCCTTAGATCGTGCACGGCTTCACAGGATCTATCAAACATGCGTAGCAGGTTATCAAACATGTGCAGAGGAAAACGGGAATGGCAAAAGCAAAACGTAAACCTCGCCCCTCTATGCCGCGCTGGTGGTGGTTGGACTCAGATGGTTGCTGGTGGTGCCATAACCGCCAAAACTGTAATTCCTGTAAAATACTAAAACGGGCAGACTTGCCAAGGAAAAGTGATTTACAGGAACGTGAAAGAAGCAAAGAAGAAAAATGAAAGTTGAACTCGGATCGGGAATTACACCATATACCAAACCGCCTGATACACCAGTACCATTGAAACCGCGAAAGATCCCTTTAATCCAAAAATGCCCATTGTTTTCTATCTGTAACTGCAAGAGTGCTGTATGCGCCGTTCTTCCGCCAGACAATTCATGCTACTGGTACAGGTACTTCAAAACGCGGATCAAAGAAGTAGAAGAAAACAAGCAGGAGTGAGGTTCAGAGGGACGGCCTCTGGTTGTTGTCCTACTTGTTTAACGCTTCATATATTCTACCTTTTCCGTGCTGGCCGTTTGGCTGCGAACCTCACAAACAACCGCAGGGTATCCCATCAGAACCATCATAAGTGCATAACCAATGCTCATTATTACTTTACCTCCATCAATTGTGATTTTCCAAAGAGTCTGACTTTTGTTATCGGCCTTTCGGCCAAGAGGTATTTCGCAACTTATATTGACGCAGCACAGCAAAATGTACATGAAGCAAACAAATAGCTTGCGTCAGCAGTTCATGGGATTCTGCCTGTTTGCAGTATAGCAGATACGGCCAGCTTTGTAAATAGCTACACCGCAGAGTGGATGATGCGGGATAAAAATATCGACCATCCCTCATGGGTGGGGACACTGAAAGACTGTCAGCCACATGAGGTGAGTCCAATAGCCCATGGTTCTAATGGACGATGCGTGAACGGCGAAGCGTTAGCGAAGCCTAAAAAGAACCTGAAACGCTTGGCAAAAACAAAACGAGCCCTTTCGGGCCCGCCCGGAAGCTCGGCTGACATGTTACCGAAGTCGCACGTCAGTCGTACTCTCTATGCTTTTCTGCGTCCCTATGGGCTACTCTTTCGAGAACGGGATCGTAACGGTTTTCCCATCTAAGGACTTCATAACCGTGTGGCTGCCCTTGCCACGTTTCGGGATGGCGGTCCATCCCTACTTAACCAGCATAGAGATGACTTCCTTTGAAGAATAGGTTTTCTTCATCGGCCTCACCTCCAAATGAAGCATACACGATGAAGAATTCAAAGTCAAGTCCCGGGCGGGATTTATATAAAAAGCTCCGCTGTGTGGAGCGGAGCCGTTGGATGATCAGTCTTCTTTTTCTACGATGGTCACGCAGAAATCAATAAAGCCGATGATTCCAGCCGGTGCTACTAACCAGATCGGGAGGATTCCGCAGATACCTGCGAAAGAGATCCAGTTAGAGACATACACCAGCCACCTTAGATATTTCTACTACCTCAATAGACATCACCCGACCTTTCTTTTTAGAGGGCGAGTAATGTCATTATAACAGAATCGTTTGGTTAAAACAAGCTTACCAACGCAAGCCAAAACAAAAAAATAGGGGCCCCTTCATTTTAGAAGAGGCCCCAAATAATTATATCGGAAGAAAGAGAGGAATCAATTTGACGGTTGACACTTGTAATGAATCTTTATATACTAAAGATGAGTTGGAAGAAGTAGCCAAGATGACTGCCAGCGCGGTTGTCCAAGAACTGCTTCATTCCAACGTGAACCTTGACAACTCCATATCTGAGATTATAAATGTGCCAGAAAGGACAAATGATATGGCACGTATCAAACAAAGAGTTGTCCTCCCGAACGGACAGACCGTATGGTGCACAGGAGATACAATTGGAGACGCTATTACAAACCTCATGTCGCATATCGCTATAAACAATAACGCGCCAAAACGAACAACCCCAACCTTACAGGAATACGGAGACAAATGGTATCACCTATACCACATCAAAAAAGTAAAGTGGAATACCGCGCAAAACACTCGTATCTATTTGGACAAACATATCTATCCGATAATTGGAGAAAAGCATCTTGATGAAATCACATTTGACGATATTCAATCTGTTTTCAACTCCATGGATAGCTTGGCACGATCAACTGTTGAGAAGGTACAAATTGTCCTCAATCAAATTATGAAGAATGCAATAGAAGATGGCTACATCGAGAAAAACGTTATGTCATCTTCTCGGTATGTGTTAAGCAAGAAAGTTAAGCAGAGAGAAGCTCTATCTACATCATCCGCACAAGATGTTATCAGACAGCTGGACACCCTGGAACCAAACGATAAAATTCTTATGGCACTCATTATCTTCACAGGACTTCGGCGTGGAGAAATTCTTGCGCTGACTTGGGACGATATTGATTTTGAAAACAAAGTAATCCACGTAAAGCACAGCGTCACATTTAAAAATAACCAACCAATCATCTGCGGGACAAAAAGCAAGTCCGGCGTAAGAGACGTTCCAATAATAAAGGAGCTAAGGGAAATACTGAGCGCGGAAGAAGATAAGCATGGCTACATCATAAAGAATCATAAGTTCCCGGACATGCCGATTACAGAAAAAACATATCAGCGGGCATGGGAGCGAATCAAAAAAACAATTGATCTTCACAATGCTACAGCCCATGTATTCAGACACACTTTTGCCACAATGATGGAGCCACACACAGACATAAAAACTCTGCAGACAATAATGGGGCATGCGGATATTCAAACAACAATGAACCGATATACGCATAAAATTGATAAAAATATACAGGCACTTGCAGAAATCGATTCTTTTGTGTGACATGAGTTGTGACATGAAACTACCCTGAAACCCTTATGCCACAACGGTTTCGAGACTTGTGTTGTGACACGAGATGTGACAAAGTCGGTAAAAATGAATATACACCCCATAATTTCCCTGCTCAAAACCACAATAAAAAATCCGCAAACCCTTATGTGGTAAGGATCTGCGGTTTGGTACGCCCGGTGCGATTCGAACGCATGGCCTTCAGAGTCGGAGTCTACTATCTTTATGTAAAAGTGCATATTTATAATCTCGGTATGGAGATGTTAAGTTTCTATCAAAGTACCAATTTTGCTTGATATTTTGATAAGAACTTGAGCCAAAAAACAAAAAGAGGGAGGTCTTTCGACCTCCCTTATTTATTACATTTTGTCCCCACGAATCTCGGGAACGTTTTCATTTTCTTCTTCTGGTGCCTTCTTCTCGTGCGGTAGCACAATGCAAACCGCCTCAATGATCCCGTCGATAATCATAGCGATCTGCGGTGTAATCTCAATACCAGCATTACCCAATGTCTCCTTCACGAGAGATTTGGCGTAAGGATTCCGTTCTTCTTTTGTTAAGTTTCCAAGCTTCCACGCCTTCTCTGCAATCTCCGCCCCTTCGATAGCCGCCTTCATTACGGTTGAAACGGTCTTGAGCTCCTTCCGCTCAGGCCAGATATTGTATACAGCATCACAAGCAGCCTGCAGTCCGGCGATCACAGGGCGTGACAACACAATTCTCTTCAGGATGTCGATTCCCGTAAACCGTTTGACGAAGTACAAGATCGCTACAATCGCCGCAAAAACAATCTAAGCGATTTGATAAATGTTCAGTTCCATTATCCATTCCCTCCTTCAGTTTCTTCGAATTCATTCTTTACGAATCCCAGCAGCTTCTTGTGTTTATCATAGTTTTCAAAACCAGCTTTGCCAAAGTAGCCAATCAGGACAGAGCCGGTCAGCGTGGCTGTGGTTTGAAAAATTTGCTATGAGGTTTCCCCCACCCACTCAAACAGGATAGGGAGTGTATAGGAAACAACCATGGCAACACAAAATATACCAAGCACAAAGTAGACAATTCCTTTGGATGTTTCTCTTTTCTTTTCATTATTTTTTGCTGTTGCCACAGGCATCACCTCAAATCAAAAAATCGTTTTCTATAGTAGACTTATGGTAAAGATTTACAATGTATTTATATTCTTCCTCGAACACGCCGTTTTTATCGCCCGTTACTTTCAGAAGATTTTCATATTTATCGTTCAGGGAAATGATGTGCTGAAATTCTTCCCGCGTGTGACGAACACCATTTCTGCAGGATGTGGAAAAAGACAGCACCTCATATCGAATCCGGTCCTTCTCGTCAGCTAATTGCTGCTCCTTGATTTCCTTCATCTCAGTAGACATCTTGTCCAGCTTATCTTCAACTGGCTTCACGATAATCCTGCCGATCCATGAAAACTACGCGCTGATCGGATTCCATTTGATTGCCGGTGTAAACTGAATAACGATTCCAAGGAGAAAAGCGCACAGTCCCCAGTGATCCTATATCCACTTCAATACATCGTCCATTGATCACACCCCCAGAGAAGTGCCCAATGCTGCGAACAATTCTCTGGCAGCCTGCGTGGAAAGAATCACAACCACCGTGTCATCTGTGGCCGGAGTGGTTTGTCCTCCATCTACCTTTTGAAGGAACTTGCTCATCATATAGCCATCCTTGTTTTTCGTATGAATTTTTGACCAACCGCTGTCCTATTCACCGAGTACCTGTACGATTGTGCCAATGCGGATGGGCTCCAGGATTGTCGCGTTTGTGTTGGGATTCGCCCGCATGTTCACAGTAGCGCCGCTTTGCGCCACCACCTTTGCCGAATAATTGAGCTCGCTCATTTCACGATCATCTCCCCCATTTTGTTTAATCAAATCCAATGTTCCAGTATAGTGCCACGCACCAAGTTTACTGTCTCGCTGAATACCGCCCACCACGCTGGTGCAGTGTGTAATACACAGCGGAGAAACAGATGTGACAACGCCGACATGGTAATAGTCTCTTTGGTCTGGATGATTTCTGTAAGCATCCGGCTACGACCATTTTGCGTCGCCTGGTTCCCGCGCCTTGAAGACAAGATCACCCAAAGACAATTCAGAGGCGGAGGATACATAATGGAAATTCACCACCCTGTTTCTGGCCGTGTAATTGCTTCCGTGTGTTCCAGTCCATTTAGCGCCGCAAAGACGGACAGCCCCGATGATCTATCCGATACAATCGCATTTGCCGCCGGTTCCGTCACAAGCGTTTTGATATTGATTCACACGGGAAACATTTTTTTGAACTCCGTCTAAAAATTCATTCAGGGTCATCACTATCACCTGATTCCGCGTCTTCGTTTTCTGTCTCTTCCTCTGGAAGGTCTGCCAACGGGATCATTTCGTTTGTTTCCTCATATTCCCGATCCTCATCGGCTGGATCAATTGCGTCCTCATATTTGACGCCGTCCCGCGTAATATATACCCCAATGTCTGAATACGTGCGGTACAGCGTCACACCGTCACTGCGAACCACATAAAGCTCTTTCACGATCATGCTGATTCCTCCTTCTTATTTCTCTCTTCGAAAACCATGGAAAATCTCTTTGCTCCTTCGGAAACAATTCCCTCACTAACTGTTCCATTTTACAAATCGTTCTGAACGCCATAAAATTTCTTGCGTATGCCCGCCAGGAAATGAAGGATTGAAAAACTTCAAGCGGTGTCATCTTTCCATTTTCCACCCGTGTCTTTAACCGTTTCAACTTCCGCCTTTCTACCACAACGCTGTGCTTATATATTTTTTTGATTACCTTGCCGCTGTTCGTCAGGTAGAATCGCGCTTTAAGAAAAGTGAATCCATGGGTCAGCTTCACAATCTGCGTTTTCTTTGTATTCATCACAATGCCAAGCTCGTCGCAAATCCTGCGAATCTCTTTGAGGCAATGCCGCAAGTATTCCTTGGATGGGTGAATCAGGTATCCGTCATCCATATATCTTCCGTACCATTTGATCCTGAGCACTTCCTTCACGTAATGATCCAAACGGTTGGCGGAGGCAAGCGCCTATATCTGACTTACCTGGCTGCCCAGTCCCAAACCTTTATCGCCAAACATGTGAACCATTTGCATAGCGACACTCTTTATTTCATTGTCCGAAACTGCCCGGTCGATCACCTGTTCTATGACGGCGTGTGACACATTATCAAAGAATTTGCTGAAATCAAAAAGCAGCACATATCCATCATTTCCGTATTTCCGGTAATACTGGCGCAGGTGCGTTTCCATTCGCCTGATCGCAAATGCGTATCCCTTGTTCTCCATTGACGCGCCGTTATCATATATAAAAGAGCGTTTGACGGCGGGAACCAGGGCGTAATCGCAAAGACAGCGCTGTACACCACGCTCTCGAACTGTCACGCTTTTGATGTGGCGGTCATGGCCGCGTTCCCTGATATCAAACTCATAGAATTTATCTGGCTTGAATTTGCGTTTCTTCATTCTCCGGTAGCATTTTTCCACTTCCGTCGGAGCAAAGACGATTTGCTTTTGAATGCTGGCCTTCCATCTTACGCCACGAGTGCATAGCTGAAAAGCCCGATAAAGGTGAGGATAGCTGAAAACCTGATCGTATGTGCCGATCTGGTTTTTGTTATATTCTTTCTATTTCTGTTTTCTCTTTTGAATACGGCGCTGGTATCTCGCCTCATGCCTTTCTTTGCTGTTCATTCTTCCTCCAAAAATGGGCAGTCGCCCACGTCTGATAGATGGCTTTCCGCGATAGACGCATAGAACCACTGGGCATGAAACAAAGGGTTCGCCATCGACCTTTGCCATGCAAGAAGCGTCCGCCCAGGTTCGTCACGACTGATATTTACGCTGAATGCGAAGGTTATTTCCTCCTTCTCTCCACCCGCGCTGATTTCGCAAAGCCTACTTTGTCTGACGGAGAGGATCCGAAGACCACGCCATTCGTGTTGGTCGGACCGTTATTGTTGTTGTTGCCGTTGTTGTTCACATTCACGAAGTTCGAAGTCGAATTCGCAGAACGGGTCCACCAGTTGTTCGTAGAGCCGGTCTCATACAGGAAATAACCTCAATTAAAATGATAAATTAAAATGGTTCGTTCAAAAACGACCAACGCTTTTTATCTGTTTCCATTACGCCTTGAATCAGGCGCATCTCTTCATTGATTTTTTCACTCCATTGCTGTATAATATTTTTGTCAATACCGAATCTGCCGTCTGCGAGGCCGATGAAACAGTCCAGCTTTTTCAGTTCACCAATGGCTTTCATGAAATAATCTTTTCTGGTCTGCAGCTCTCCTGCGTTCGTCGGCCAGATGTTATTGGCTTCGATCACATGACCGCAGGTATCAAGCGCTGCGTCGATGATTCTTTGCCCCAGGCCGAAGCGCTGTCCCTTTGGAAAATGCCCATACTGCACAAGCGTGAAGGCTGCCTATTCGCGGGCTTGATAAATAAATTGCGTTGATGGTTCTGATCGTAGACTTTTAGGGACTGACATTTCCTTTTATCCTCCTGCGAAGAGTGGGGAGGGACGGAGCCCTCCCCGATTTTAAGATTTTAGATTATCAAATGCAGAAGCCGAAGACCACGCCATACGTGCCGGTCGGACCGTAATTGCCGCTGCCGCCGCCGCCGTACACACTCACGAAGTACGAAGTCGAAAACGCAGAACGGGTCCACCAGGAGTTCGTAGAGCCGGTTGATGTAAACCTGACCCTGCTTGAGCTATCATCAAAAATGCCGGTATACTGCACGCCGCTTGTTTCTTTCAAATAGTTGCCCGTAAAACATACTTCGCGGGATGACGGGATCCACAGCTTGTCGCTGCTTGTTTTCTATTCCCCAGCGTTGCTGTTGGCGGTTGCGTCCCAATAGGTTTTGTTGACCGCCTTGATAACGCCTTCCGCCTGCAGTTCGGAAGGAAGCTGACTGAACACTGTATCGTTCAGCCAATACCGCATAGTGTTGGTTCCGCTTGCGCCCCAGCCATCGGTCATGCTGCTTCCCATTGCGTGGGTGCCATATTGCTGGGCAAGGAGCCACGTCATTTTTGCGTTTCCGCCGCTGGTCAGTTCGTCCGCGTTTTTGGCTGCCAGCGTAATAATATAATTCGTTCCATTCAGGTTGATGTACGCCGTGTCCCCCACGTTGTATTTGGAATCAAACGTCCCATCCTCTCCGGCGGCAATGATTTGTGCCCAGGTATCGGTAATTGTTACGAAGCTTGTTTTCGGATAGGAGCTGATGGGAAAAATCACATTGCGGTATGCTTTCCAGTTGCTGGCAGCTTTATAGGTATCGACAAGATTGTCGGTCACATAAATACCCGCCTGGCCTTTTGCAATAGGAGTGCTGGCAAATGCGTCATAATTGTTCAACGTGCAAGCTTGGGCATTTTCCAGAATCACGCCCTTTAAAGCGGAGCACCCTGAAAAGGCAGACTGGATTGCACACTTGCCGCCAATTCTTACCGTTTCCTATGCGGTGCAGTCACTAAAAGCAGAAGAACCCAAAGAGGTCAGAGTGGGAAAATTCACGTCCTTCTACGTGGTCTGCTTATACATTGCGTATTGACCGAGCGTAGATATGCCGTCGTCCACAAACTCTGTCAGCGTATGGGCGATCAAAGCATCCAATGTTCCTTGGTCTCCCAGCGTTGCTTTGGTGTTGGTATATGTTGCCACAAAAACACCTTCTTTCAAAGAGTGAGGGGCGGCAGGGACGCCGCCCCGATTTTAAGATTTCAGATTATCAAATGCAGAAGCCGAAGACCACGCCAAGCGTGCCGGTCGGACCGTTACTGCCGATGCTGCCGTAGTAGAGCACACTCACGAAGCCCGAAGTCGAATACGCAGAACGGGTCCACCAGTTGCTCGTAGAGCCGGTAGTCAAATCGTATTTCTTCCTATTATTATTGCTTGTGAATTTGCTGGAATAAATAACGCCGCTCGTCTCCTGCGCGTATTGCCCAGTGAAGCCAACCTCCCGTCCAGATGCCAGCCAAACCTTCATTGCCGCAGTTTGAGTTGTGTTTGCTGAAGCGTCCCAGTATGTCTTATCAACAGACTTGATACCAGTTGACGCTTTCAACGCAGCGGGCAGACTGTTGTATACATCATTTTCCAGGTATGTGCACATTTCTGTCTGGACATAAGGGACCATTGAACCGTGCATGCGTTTCGTTTCCGCAAAGTCCTTGACCATCCATGCAGTCTTCGCCGTTCCTTCTTCACCGATATTGACCAGCTCCATCATAACCAGCTTGCCGTCTCCGTAAGTAACGGACTTGGTTGCGCCCACCGTGTATGAGAATGTACCGGAGTTAATATTACTTACGATGGTAGCCCAGTCATCGGTAATAGAACCAAAGTCTGTTACAGGGTAATCTCCGATTGGATGGATTCTGCTGGCATATGCGCTCCAATTGGTTGCGGACTTGTACTGTGCCACCAATGAGGCGGGCACATAAATTACTCCGAAACCGGAAGTGAACGGGTTAGAAGGCAAAGCGTTAGATGAAGCCAACGTAGCCACGCCAGATGTGGAACGAATAAACAGAGCAGTCAGCGCATTACAGCTTGAGAATGCGTTTGCCGCAATACTCACTTGCCCGCTTGTCGCGGTCAAGTCAACGGTGTTCAGTTTGGAACAGCCAGAGAAGGCATATTGCTCAATCGTGGTAGCGGATGTTGTTGCTGTTTCCAGCGTGCTCATATTATAGAACGCATATTGTCCAACCGTTGTAGCCGTGTCGCTCTCGTACTCCGTCATGGTTCTCGCCAGATACTTCACAATCGGAGAACTCATATCCCGGAACACAGCATAGCATGTGGTGTTGCCCTGAATATTCGTAGGAGCAGGAGACCATCCGTCAAACACAAACGCGCTGCCGCGAGATGAGGTAGGCGTTGATCCGGTATAGCTTGCGCTTCCGCCATAAGGCACATTGTTCACTGTCTGCAATGTTCCGCCGCCGTCAGTAGAATTCTTGGCGAAAGTTACGGTGTAAACCTGTCCGGTCAGGCGGTAAGCCGCATAGACGTTTCTATCCGCCGTCACGTTTTGCGTGGCCGTGCTGTCCACTGTGGTGGAATTTGTGTTCCTGCTCCATCCAATGAATGTAAAGGTATTCGCTGCCGTAGCCGCGTGTGTTGGTTGGCCGCTCCAAGTTCCATTACCACCGTCAACAATCGTATCGGTGTGGAGAAGCGTATCACCCTCGTAGTTATAGTAATGCAGATAACTGGTGATATGATCAAACAATACAGTAATATCGGGATATCGTTCCTGCAGGCTGGCCATTTGTGCGCCTGTCAAAGAAGGAATATGGATCACGCCGCGCACCTGCGCTCTGTCCACATTGCCGCCGTTTTCGTCCAGGCCCCGCATGGTATCCTACTTGTTATACAGCGCGTTTGCCGCCGCGTAGTCCACCATATTCCAGGTAAATCCAATCAGCCGCAGACGGGAATTGGCCGCCAGGGAATTGACGATAGAAGCAGAATCAATTGTATTGCTCACGTTTTCCAGTCTCAAGGTGGTAATGTTCGCCCCAGAAGGAAGCGTGAATTCCGTAATGCCTGTCTGGTTCAGGATCGTCAGGTTGGTGATCGTAGAAGGAAGATGCAGTTTTTTCAGCACACCGCCGTTAGGCAGGGCCACGCCTGTAATCTGCGTTCCGTCAAAGTAGACTTCTTCAATGGCTATGCAGCCGGAAAGGTCAACCGATTTCTGGTCGCCCGTTCCAAGCGCTGTGCAGTTCCGAGCGTCCAATGTCTTGAGCAGCTTGTTGCTTCCCAGCGTCAGGTTGTTCAGGTTGGGGTTTTCATAGTTTGCGTCCGAATCGCCCACCTTGATGTGCTGCAGGTTGACGCCCATGGAGAAGTCGGCAAAGCCCACCTTCAACCCGGACAAGTCGCCGCAGGATGCAATCTGGGGCGCGGAATAGATATAGATTTCTGTATCGTTCACGTTGTCCAGCGGGCAGGCCAGGGTTGTCGCCTGTCCATGCGTGCCGCGCTGCTGCACCAGGTAAGAGGCGTATTTCACGGTTGGGTAAATGTCAGTGTAAGGAGTAAGGGTGATGTCCGCTTTTGCGTAACCGCGCAGCTGGATCACCTGGCTCAATGCCTCACCCGCATTCCATTTGGAATCCAGATACTTGAAGCGGTTATACAGCCACCATTTTCTTTGTTCCGTCTTTGATCCCTGCAGCATTGGCAGATATACGGCTGTTGGCTGCTTGCCGGGGTCGGGAGAAATCAGCGGCATAATGTATTTGAACCATGCGTCTTCGTTCCACACGGCTTCCGGCCATTTCTCCTGGTGCGTTTCAAAGCGCCGCTCCACTTCCGCGTAAGACAGCGTTCCGTTTGAGCGCAGGGTTTGGTACATTTGCCGGATCTCGTTGGAGAATGCGTCGCGCACATTGCACCACAGCACGGAATCCTGTCCGTTGAACACGTTCGCGCCTCCGGCAAGATGGTCGGTGTCTTCCAAAGAATATCCAAACACCAGCGAGCCTTCGTTGTTCGTGCCAAGGCCGGTATCCATGTCGTAAGGTTCCGCCACCGCTTTACGGTCAATATGCTGAATCTTTGTGGGGTCGGTGTCTGAGCCGGAGAAACCAATAAACAGGTTCTTGGCTCGGCTGTCCACCATCAGGAAGAATTCCGTAAAGATATAATAGAAGATAAAGGACTGCACTTCGGCGTAATTGCCAAACTCCGCCTTGAACTTCGCCAATCTGTAATTTGCGGAGTCGGTCGTATAGGTCACGCCGTCATAGGTCACGGAATCCGCCTAAGCGTCGCCCGTTGCCTCTGTTCTGTCGGTAGACACAATGAAGGATTGCAGTTCCTGAAGCTTCGTGTAATCCACCCATTCGTCAGATGGGAAGCGGGCTTCAAAGTCATAGCGCCACAGTTCTTTTGTTTCGCCGGTGTCAGGGTCGGTATACATGGTTTCGTCGAAATAGTCAGATTTGTAAACCATCAGGTCAGAAGTGTTGTTCTGGAATTCCCAGCTTTCCATGTTACCCGAATAGCCATAAGGTTCCGGTGCTCTCTTGGGCAGGTTGAAGTTATATTTTCCAAGGAAAGAAGTGGTTCCGCTGTCCGTATTGTTCCAGAACACCACCATCGGGAATCCGAAAATACCCTGGCGCACTTTGGGGTTGGCGATCATTTCCCGCGTCTTGAAAGGAGAAATGTCACAGTACAGCTTCACCAACTCCACGTTGTTCGCGCCTTCGCTGGAAGCCACGTCCGCCTTATACACAAAACGGTTGAAAGGAATAACGGAAGAATCCAGAGCATAATTGTCAATGTGTCCATAATTGGTTTCAAATCCGCTCTTGTATTGCGTGTCGTAGTTTTTCCGGGCATAAGGAGCAGATGAAGTACCCTGCACGTTGATTTGCACGCCGGTCGCCACAAAGCTCTTTTCCGCATGAACAGGGTCAATGTAGCGGATAGTACATGTTTTTTTATCCCCTTTGTACTGGGGCAGCTCAGGCACCTCAATGATGACGTATGGCAGGTCGCCCGGCAAGCTGGAAATCACGATGTTTCCATACTCGTCATACACCTTGTTGCGGTTATACCGCGCCACCATATCTTCGATCACCTGGGTATCCGCAATCCAGTTGTCCAGAATCTGATTTCTGTTCAGGTCGTTGTCATACACGCGGATGCAATAGATGTCCACCGCGCAATCGTTTGAGCCGATGGAAATGTTCGCGGGTGTCGCTTGCGCAAAGTCGTCGTCGCTCGGATATTGCACCACGCCGCTCATGATGCCGTTCACGTAGCAGAAAACCAGCCGGTTTTCCGATCTCTTTTCCACCACGAATGACAGCCGCACATGCTCGTTTTCTTTGTACTGCATGGAGATTTCGCTCTGCTCGGATTTCAGCGTCGCTTTCTGGGATGTCATCGAAAATCCCCGTCCGCCGTTCATGCTGGAAATAATTGTCGCGTCGTAGTCCAGCACGGAACGGGTGGCAAACTCAACCTCAATCGTCTTGCCTGTGCCGCGGAAGTCCGTCTCAAAAATCTTGTAAGGAATGGTCACTCTCGCGTCGCCAGCCACGCGCAGAACGGGCGTACCCTCCTCGTCGTGCTGCCATCCGTCAGAGGTCCAGTTAAAGTCGCTCATGGTCGCGGAGATATTGCCGGAAGTCCATGTCGCCCTTGCCACGGCGGATTCGTCGTTGCTTCGTCCGGCGCTGGTCAGGTACAGCGCAAGGTCTTCCGTTTCGGCAGCCACGTCGATCTCGCTTTCAGTCACGGTGATCGTGAACGCACGCACCTCTTCCCCGCTTGCAATGGTGACGGTCATCGTTCCGGTATTCACAGGCCGATAGTCAAACACATGGCTTGTGCGGTCCACGTTGGTCAGCGTGGAGACCACTTCATTGTTGATCGCAATGGTCACGTCGGACACCATGCTCAAAGGATTATAAACAGTGTAATCAATATGAATAGGCGTATACTGCGTAACAGATGTTGTGGTGAAGTTTGATGTGATAATTGGTTCTGAGCTCAGAGGATCAATGCAGATGATTTCGTAATACAGCTCGTTGCTGCGAACGGTTTGGCCGTTGATCTCTGCTTCAAAATAACACCGCAGCGTATGCGCCCCGTGAGATTGCTGCAAAATTGTGTAAGATTGCTGGCGGTTGGAAACGGATGTAGTCGCTGTTCCAATAAATTCATTGGCGGTTCCTTCGTCCAGAATAAAATAAATCGTCTTGCTCACGTTGCCCATCGGTGTGTATGGGAAAGAAATAGGGCCGGAATAAGGAACGGATGAATCAAAGCTGGAGCTGATGGATAATTCTACAACGGTCAACGAGAAATTGATCGTTCTGCTGTTTCCGTAGGTATCCGCAATGTTCACCTTAATCACGTTTGAACCAACTGCCGCGAACTTGGAAAGGTCAACGCTCACGTTCCCCTGCGCCACGTTGAACATAGCGCGGACGGAACCGGACACGATGACGGACAGCGTTCCATCGCCGGTTGGAATGTCGTCTTCCAAAGATGACCAATTCAAGGTCGCCACGCAATTGCTTCCGCTTGCAATCGTTCTGCTCATCCATCCGCTGGTGTTGGTCACGGTAATCACGGCATTGTTTCCGCTGCTGCCACCGCCACCGCCTCCTCCGCCGCCACCGGCAAAGGGTCCCAAAGGCCCAACGAGCACCACGTTTTCTCCTTCAAAATACAGCAGCCCGCTTTCCAGGAAGGCGTTGTCAAATTTTGTTTGCAGCTTCATTTCAAGCTCCTGTATTTTCCGGTTTACCGTGTCTACGCTGGTCGCCATCTCTGCGGATTCGTTTTCAGCATTGGAAGCCTTTTCAAGCGCTTGCGCGGCAAGGGTGTCCGCTTCCGTTTTAATAGCCGCAATTTGGCGGCGCTTTAACTCAATTTCTGCAAGCCCATCTTCCACCGCCTGTGCAGCGCCTTGAGTCGTGGCCTCTAAGCGAATCACTTCCGCCAGCGCATCTTCGGCGTCGTGCGCAGCCTGGACCACCTCAGCAGAGTTATCCAGAATCTCTGCCGCGTAAGCCTTCTCAATCAGCTCGCCAACACCCATGAAAATGTTTGCGGGATCCAGAATATAATCAGATGGTTTTGCGCGGGGAATGATCGGCAGGCTGATTTCATAACCGGTAATGCCACTGTTGGATTCTTCCAGATACACATAGCAGCGAAGCTCCTTGTTTTGAATCAGCATCACATCCGGGATCTCAGCCACCCAATGATCTTCGTCCCAGTATGGCATTGTCTTTGCCGCTTCCTTGATTCCCGCATAGGAAAAGTGAACGGTGAAAATGTCTCGCTGCGTCAGCCCATACAGACGTAGCTTCATGCCACGGTCGTATTGATACTAATCATTGATCCGCTGATATTTATCATTGCCAAGACGAATATCAATATAAGGTTCCCTTTTCGCCATTACGTGGTCACTCCTTTACTTCTTTTTCTATTTTGTTCAACCACTTTCTCAGAATGGTTTCGTCGGCTGGTATGTCCTCTTCTTCCTTTGCCAACTCTGCTTTTGCGATATCGATGATTTGCTTGAGAACATCAGGATCATCCACGCCGAAAAACAAACGATGCTCCATGTAGAACGGTTTGAAATCTTCGTATATTTTCTTTTTCATTTCGGCGCTGACCAGTTTGCTTTGGCACATAAGGTATGTGTCATAGCAAACACGAGTGACCATTCCGCGATAGTGATCAATCGGCATTCTTTTGCGTGTCGCTTCCAACACTTTTTTATTGCGTCTGTAATGCCCCCATGTTGCAGCGTCATCTCTTCCAGGCGTGCTGGTTACGCTCATGGGGCGGCGGCACCAGGAATAAATCGGCGCAAAGGTTTTTATTTCTCCAGTGCGCTTATAATCAACATAGGTATTGATAATGGCATTGAACTCAGAATCTTCATTAAAATTCTATTCCTCATCAAACCAAATGTCATGGTCGATCAAAAACTTTCTCCTGTAAAATTTCCCATGCAAAAACACCATGCAGGCAATTTCCGGGGACAGCGTCAAAGATGTGTTTCCATTAAGAAAATCTTCCGCGATCAGTTCACCTCTCAGCATGTCATACTCATATGCTGGCAGAATATCAAGAACGGTTTTCAGAGAATAGATGTGTGTATAAGTATCGTCAAAATCACAGAAAGCCACCCATTCCGCAGTTGAAGTGCGCAGCCCGGCATTTCGAGCTGCGCTTACTCCGGCATGCTGTATGCTAATTTGTTCTACACTATATGGCCTGTTTTGAAAATGCTCGTTCGGAAGCGCATTTTCTTCGCCGTCATTTACAACGATTACATGAATCTGTGAAAAGTCTATGCCACGCTGAAGATCAAGCATAGCAAAGAATTTCGAACCAATTTCCCATGGCTCCTTATAATGCGTTACAATAATGTCCAGCATCGACATAAATTACACCTCTTCTTCGGCTTCTTCATGAGTTTCTTCTTGCTTTTGAGCCTGCTGTTCAAGATGGTTCTTTAATGCTGTCTATTTATTCTTAACTTGGTGAACAGGAAGTGCGATAGTTTCCTATTCGTCAACTGATGGACGAATACCGCCAAGTTCTGTTATACATTCGTTCAATAATTCCATCACAGTCATTTCCTTATCTCCTTTGTTTTTTGTATATTAAGAGAATCCATAATTTGTCCAAGCTCCATCAGGAATTTCAGACGCCGTTCTTTGAATTTTTGAACCATCCGAGAATACAATGCCAATATTATTAGTCCCCTGTTTACGGTATACATTGCTTACGGATGGAGAAGAGCCGCCTCCGCCTCCGTTTCCATATATAGTTAAAGGATCACTTGTATTTCGTACCCAGCTGCTTCCATTCCAAATAGCGCCATAAAAAACTATTGTATCACCAGGATAGATATTATATGTATCGTATCTCCAATACTCAGTTGAGCTGCCATCTTTAAGGGTTACAACACAAGGCGTTGGTTGCGATTGTGACTGTGCTGTTATAACGACAGCCGCATTCGTATTCTTGCTGTCAAACGTTCCACTTACATATTTCGCCGGATATAAGGTCAATGATGAACCAGCGGAAAGTGTTCTCTGCCCTGAAACAGCATTATTGTTTCCGTCAACAATTCCAGATGTCACGCTGTTCCTTGCCGCCGACACTCCGTCTATATATGTCTGAGTGTCGGCAATATTAAAATTTACAGTTCCAGTTCTTCCATCCAGTCTCGTAAAATTGATGCCAATTTGCCCAGATGGTGGATTTAAATTTTTACCAATAGATGAAATAGCATCAGTTACCTTTTTATTCAAATAATTGCCATTCTCATCTGTAATATACCATTGATATCCGTACAAAGCATAGACATCAATGCTATCTACATTTATACTTTCAGCAGTTAAACCTTCGATACTTACATCTCTACCTCTTAGAGATTCGGCAACGACTTCACCATCAAGAACAATATGATCTGCAGATATTTTTATATTGCTGCCTGCATTATTTATTGACGCGACAATAGAAGCCGGTTTAATACTTGCGTTTGCGCCAGTTCCTTCTACCACCAGAGAAATGCGATCCGCTTGCTGCTTAATTGCAGATTTCCATCCGCTCTCCGAGTTATACACAGCCTGTGTAATACTTGTAGCAGTCTGGCTGATATACGAACCCAACTTGCTATCTGCTGCATACACTTCTTGTCGAATTTCAGAGGCTGTTTGCTTTACATATGAGGCCATCTTACTCTCCGAGTTATACACAGCCTGTGTAATACTTGTAGCAGTCTGGCTGATATACGAACCCAACTTGCTATCTGCTGCATACACTTCTTGTCGAATTTCAGAGGCTGTTTGCTTTACATATGAGGCCATCTTACTCTCCGAGTTATACACAGCCTGTGTAATACTTGTAGCAGTCTGGCTGATATACGAACCCAACTTGCTATCTGCTGCATACACTTCTTGTCGAATTTCAGAGGCTGTTTGCTTTA
>Ga0247609_10000311_pt1 | contig 70001 bp, 56 predicted proteins | sample 172DNAGHGlowgp2_FD_193487 | JGI IMG/M metagenome (GOLD analysis project Ga0247609, IMG submission 193487) | Sheep rumen microbial communities from Palmerston North, Manawatu-Wanganui, New Zealand - 1728 DNA GHGlow gp2 | ecosystem: Host-associated > Mammals > Digestive system > Stomach > Rumen ...
TTGCATTTACATACATTTTCACTGTTTCGGCTAAAATATATGTAATTGGCCAGCCACACTCATCCCCCCCAAAAAAACCACTTTGTCACACTTTTCCATCCTCATGTGTATACCATATGTGAAGGCAAAACATGAAACCTTCACAGCAGCACAATTTATACATGATAATCCTAAAAAAATACACCAATGCGGGAGCAATCTCGCGCTGGTGTATTTTTTTATATTCAATTAATAAGGCCTATCAACCTTTAAAAAGCTGCATCTTCATTTTCATCTTACTTAACTACAAACTTCTTAGTTCCTGCCTTCTTAATAAAACTTGTATATAACTTCTTTTTAGCCTTTGGTACTTTGAATGTAATAGACTTCTTAACTTCAGGATATCTTACAAATGCATTCTTTCCAATTCTTCTTATGCTCTTACCCTTAATCATTACAGTCTTCATTTCTCTACAACTATCAAATGAGCTGCTATCAATACCAACTATCTTGAATTTCTTTCCAAAAGTTTTAATTGTTTTATCAATAATATATTTCTTTTTACCATCATTATAAACTTTATGAATACTTGCTTCTGAAATCTTACCATTATTTACCTTACTAAATCTATAAATGTAGTCATCCTTTAAAAAGCACTGACCTTTTCTAAATCCAATCTTACTATTTTTAACCTGAATGGCTGAAAGCTCAATTTCACCAAATGGCATTGAAGGATAAGTCATATAAGCTTTTTCCTTACCTTTAAACTTAATTGTTGAATCAGTAATATTAATCTTCTGTGCATTAAAACAATATTGATCATAAAGAGAATAATTCATCTGATTCTTCGCAGGTTCTTCATATCTAAAATTCATTTTACAATTATTTACAGATATTGTTTCACATACAGCAAATGGTGCATAGAAACAATCAGTGCCTTCTGCTAATGTCATTGTTGCTAATCTAAACTTTCTATTTACTTTAGCATTATCAAACTTAATGTTTTTGCCATAAAAAATAGCAGCTTTAATTGTTACATTTGATACTTCGATATCACCGCAATCAGAAGGCTTATCCTCTTCATCCATAAATTCTCCAGTACTTATGGTATACCAAGCTGGCTCATACTCATATCTCTTAGAGTTTTCACTATCTTCTAAAACCGAAAGACTTCCACCACCAGTAATTTTCAAATTACATCTACAATCAATATAACCATCAATAGTACAATCTCCTTTAACAACAAGGGTTATTGTCTCACTTTTATGTGCTTGTTGTTCAGCTGCATATTTATCTTTATTTTTTTCATAATCATAATTTTTCGCATCATAATAATCCAACCACAAATGACCTTTACCTTTAAAATTGTCAAGTGTCAATTCCTTTTTATCTGCATTCCATGTTGCTCCTTTTACTTTACCCGTATCAAGATAAACTTCTTTTGAATCATTATAAATTCTCGGTCTTCTTACACCAAGATCTGAATAATCTACAGTTGTGTTCTGAGCTACTTCCTCAGCCCAAGTAATAACATTTCCATTTCCAATCATCAATCCACATGCCATTACTGCAAGTGTTGCACACATCTTTTTAAATCTCATACTTTTTCCTTTCTATTTTCATATATTTAACAATAATCTTTTTTATAATAGATTATTATCTTTTTTATCTCTACGCTATATACACAATTACACTTTGCCAAAAGTCACATATTAATAAATTAACAAATTTTTTAATATTTTTTAGACATAAATTTAGACATACAAAAATCGCCACAAACAAAGCGTTTACACTTCGTCTGTGACGATTAAAACATTAAATGTTTTTTGAAAATTTCCTTAAATACTGAATTTCTTTAATCCAGATTTTCTAATAAGTTTTTTGTATGCTTTCTTATTATCACTTGAAATTATAAATTTAATCTTCTTACCCTTAGTAGCAAATGCCTTCTTACCAATTTTAGTAAGTACATCAGACTTTATTACAACCTTAGTAAGCTTCTTACATCCATAAAATGACTTAGCACCAATTGTTTTAATATACGAATTAATAGTAACTTTTCTAAGTTTCTTATTGTTTTTAAAAGCATTTGCTCCAATTGAGTTAACAGAATAGTTAATGCCTCCAAACTTCACTGTTTCAGCAATATCCATAGTCTTAAATTTCTTTTTAGCTTTAACTACTTCTACTTCGCCAACCTTGTTGTAAGCAGCTTTTGTTTTAACCTTGTATACATATTTGCCATCTGTAATAGTAGAACCTACTTCAGCAACATTTGTAAATAAATCGCTATTGTCAAAAACCTTGCCTTCTTCAAGTTTTCCTAGAGGAACAGTTGAAAAAATCAAATCCTCATCCATAAAGCAACCATTAATATATATAGCCGCATCATCATTATAACCAGCTACAACTTTAGTATTACATGTTGCCTTAAAATCTAAAACTATGGAATAAACAACAACAACAACAATATTTGGATTATAACCATAATATTTACCATTTTCGAATTTTTCATCCGGTTTCATAACAGTATATTTTTTACCGTCATTTGAAACCATCCAAGCTGAATACTCTTTAGCCTTCTTTAATTCTTCCAATTGCTTTTCTAATTCTGCAATGAATGTAGCACTGAATGCTCCTGCTGGGTCAGAAGTAATAGTAACATCACTAATCTCTCCTGCAGTTTTTCCAGCAACTGGATTCTTTGGATATTCAAAGTATATGTTTTTTAACATAGGTCCCTTTTTTGAATTGCCCTTTGCATAAGCTTCTGTTCCACCTACAAAACCAAGTTCCACAATCATCACAAGTGCTAAAAGCACCGACATAATTTTTTTCAATTTTCTACCTCCTAGTAAAAATTTAAGTCTATAATAAATACCATCCCATTATACCACCATTTAATATATTGTAAAAGTTTTATATATTTATAACAAAAAACCGCCGCAAAGCGTATACAAAATTCACATACCCCCTGCGACGGCCAACCATAATTCATCTTTAATTAGTATTAATTATATTACTAAATACTTACAATAATTTAAGTACAATTATTTAACTTTAATCTTAACTGTAACAACCTTTGAGAATTCTTCATACTCATCATTACCAGCTACTATTACTTTAACCTTAACTTTATAAGTACCCTTCTTAAGTTTCTTCTTTAATGTGATGATACCCTTCTTGTTAATCTTAAACTGTTTCTTTAACTTAGCTTTATTAATCTGGTATGAAACTGTGCCCTGAGCACCCTTAATAGTAAATACTTTTTTAATCTTTAAGTTCTTCTTAGCCTTCTTAGCCTTGATTGTCTTAGCCTTTGCTTTAATCTTAACTTCCTGAGTTTTCTTAGCTGTAACTTTAGGCTGATCCTTCTTAGATTCTTCTTTCTTAACTTCAACCGGTTTAGCCTTACCACCAGTAAATGTACAAGTATATTTAATTGCATTACTATCATCAATTATACGATAATCCTTAATTGATTTTCCATTAACTAATAACGCATCTACATTACCAATCCAGCAATAACCCCAGTTATTTTTTTCATAGTCATCACCATTGTCAATTGATACAAATACAGTTAATTCATATTTTTCGCCTTCTTTAACAGTAAAATTGCTAAGTTTTGAATCATCTGAATCATAAACTGTTTCAGTACCCTTGTTTATACGTACATGTTTATTAAGTTTATATCCTTCACTAGATTTAACAGTAAATTTATCTAATGTAACTTTTTCTCCATCACACCAATCAAAAGTTCCATCAACACTTACAACGCCTAAATCTAAATCATCTGGTAAATCACAAATACTATCAGCTGTTTTATAATATTTTATTAAGCTGTCAATATTTATTGAATACTTGTCTGGTCCAAATGTATACTCACCTTCATGAGATCCATGGTCAAATTCCACACCATTAACTTTTACTTTACCAGTATCTCCAAATGTATAAGTAAAATCAGTACCATCACCTACATAAACAAAAATCCATCTCTTATACTCTTTACCTTTTTCCAACTTATATGGAGTCGTTTTTTCCTCTGAATCGTAAAGAATAGTTCCTTTTGTATCTTCAAGTCTTGTATAAACATAAAGAGGTATACCTGTTTCTGCTGTTGCTGTATACTTGCTTCCATCAAATGTATCACCTGATTTCCAATTAGCTGGACCTGTAATTGAAACATCACCTACATCTAAAAAGTTATCACTTAATACAAATCCTTCAATCATAGGCTCATATGTAAGTTTCTTTGTCATATATACAGTACCTTGCATCTCAGTAATTTGAAAATAATTATCTGTTAAACCACTATTTGTATATAAATCTTTTAAATAGATACCATTTAAATAAGCATATTCTACACTACCAAAATAATTTTCATCATTTTTAAAAGATACATATACCTGTAAAGTATATGTTTTTGCTTTGTCCATCTTATAATTTTGCTTATCTCTAGAATGATATACTGGTTGTGTATATGTATTTGTTCCTTCATACAAAGCAAAAGAACACTCCATTTCATTACTAGGGTTTGCTGTTGCTTTAAAATCAGCGCTAAATTTTTCGCCTGCTTTCCACATGTTAGTTCCTCTAACGCTAAGCGAAGACAATGAAATATCTGCCGCATAAGTTTTCGCTGGCTGAACTACGCCAACAGTTGTAACGATTAAAGCTGTTGTTACAACTTTAGATAAAATCTTTCTAAGATTCATATCCTACCTCCTCTTAATAAAAATACTTACTGTCCCCATAACCCCTATGTGCACTCCCTACTTTGTATATTATGCACATAATTATTATGAAAACTCCACTTCATTAGTAAGTATATCACAAGAATATCATTCTATACAAGCCAAACAACGTGTATAGCATAAAAAAACGCCACAAAGCGTGAATACACTTTGCGACGATTAAATTATTCATTCATAAGAGCAATCATTTTCTCATGATCATACTCTCTTATAATTGTTTTGCTACTATCTACATAAATAGATTTTTTATCAGTTACAATAACATCGGCATCCTCAATATTATATACAACTTCTGCTGCAAGCATTCTAAAGAACTTATCCATATTCATGACATCAGTAATTCTAAATGCCTCAAGAATAAAAGTATTATCATTCGCTCCAGCAACTGCAGACTGACTCGATCTTGACATATTAAGCCAGATTAATTCTCTAGTTAATAAATCAATTCCAAAAAGGTACGCAAATCTGCTATCGCAGTCGATAAGGAATGATGACTCAACAGTCTTTGGTTCATAGATCTCACCAGAATTCACTTCGTCCCTCTGCATGAAACCAGCCTTGCAGAAACACTTAGAGAAATTCTTGTTACTAAAAACATTATCGCAGAATACCATATATCTCATGTTTGGATATAATTTCTTCATTGCATTAATGTTTATGTCAAAGTATTCAGAACCACCATTGTAGCCACTAGTTTCATCTCCTGAGTATGTTATGGCATCTGACTGATTATTCCACATTGTTCTCCATGAGAACTCTGTAGCATTACCATTTTCATCAAAACCTATAACTGAAAGGTCAATATCATGAACCTTTTCCCAGTATGTAAAAGCTCTAACTACCTTACTGTTTCCAATACTTATTCTTGAACCTCTTGTAAGAACACCGAAACCTAAATTTGAAGTAGCCTCAGAAATTGGCAAAGCATAGTTTTTCATATTTGAATCAATATATACTTTTCCAAGTTTATTTTCAAACTTTTCTTTAAGTAATTTTTCTATATATGAAACTATGATTTGGGCATTCTCTTCATCAATGAAACTTTTTCTCTTAGCATATTCATTTTCTGTTTCTTTATGAACCTTCATAAGGTTGAACTTAGTAAATTTGAATACTCTTCTCAAATTAAGTTCATCCACACTCTTATTTACATACTTAAATAAAAGCTGCAATAATACCAAACCATTTCTGCTATCAAGGTTTTCAAGAGTGTATACAACATCTTCCTTATTCTGGCATCTACTTATAATGTAATTAAGATTTCTAAGAATAGCACCGCTACCCTTACCATTCTTCAATACATCAACAGCACTCTTAATGTCCCCTTCATCCATCATTTTTTCAAATCTTGAGTACACAGAATTGTTACCAGCATTTCTCATGCAATCAACAAATTCCTTTGCATCCTCAGTCTTTGGAACATAATGAATGTGATGAAGTAAACCATTGAAAATCTTTTTCTTTTCATAACAGTTTACAATGTCGCAGTTGCCATTTGCTATAATCTCATCAATAACATTAGTTATAAATTTTCTGTCGACATTCTTTAAGTTTAACTTCTTGATATTTTGATTCTTATAAACTGCGAAATTCAATTCATCAACAAGTTTTACAACGTCTGATAAATTAAGGAATCTTGCGAGTCTATAATCGCGTGTGTTAAGCAATAACTTAACGCATGTATTCTTAGATGCAATTCTCTCAACATCAGCATTAACTTCAATAATGTATGCAAGCACAACGCTAAACTGAACATCGTTAAGTGGTCTTGTACCTGCAAGCATATTATCAACGTATTCTCCAAGTAAAGCATAAGCTTCCTTTTCACCTACAACCTTAAACTCTTTGATTTTCACATCTTCAGCAAATGCCACTCTCTCATAATCTTCTTCAAATCTTGAATGATCAGTTTCGCTAAAATCACCCAAGCCATATGTCTTTAAGTAATGTAACATCTGGTCAAATAAGAGTCTCTGCTTTGTAAGTTTTCTTACGCTTTTGGGGAAGCCTCTATAAAATGGTTTTGGAACATCCACTCCAAGATTTCTTGAAGCATCTTCAATCATTTCCTTTGAAACTAATTCCATACCTGAAACAATCTTAATTCCGAAGAGATGGCCAAGTGCAACCATTGCTTCAAATCTTGTATCTTCGTTTGTATTCTGATTTTCATTAGTATTAACTAAAATTCTTTTTGTAAATAAGTAATCAATAAATAAAGTATTCATGTTTCCCTCCAAATAATATGTAATTGTCGGACTATGTAACCTAACATATTGGACTCTAGAAGTAAGCCCGACTAGCTATATTTGACTTAACGTATTATCACATTATTCCTGTGCTCTACCAACTGAGCTACAGATGCATTGCACCTGGTCGGATTCGAACCGACGACACCAACAAGCAGTAAATGTAACTAGCTGTCAAATCTTATGGCCTTATGATAACAAACTCCTAAAATTTAATCACGGAAAAAAAGTTGCGAAGAGTTTAATAAGATTACGATGTATTTAAGATATGAAAATACCCTCCTTACTATTTTCAGTAAGGAAGGCAAAAATTTTCATTCTATTATTATTTAATTCTATCTTCGTTATTTTATCCTTCTTTGATTTTGTCTACATTATTTCTTCATCAAATTCCTTTGTCTTATCAGCCTTTCCTTAATAAGAAAAACAAATCGTGCAGGCTCAACAACCTTAATCATCGGACCATATGAAAGAATTCTGATAACCATCTCTGTTTCATCTTCAGTATTATAAACTATCTTAACTCTATACTTATCAGTATCTATTTTTTCAACTTCCTTTTCAAAGTGAGCAAAGTGAAGTAAAACTCTATCAAGTGCCTTTCTCTTATCTTCAAGTTCAAAGATAACTTCCGACTTATCATTCACTATCTCTTTATCAGTCACTTCATACTCACCATCATACTTTTTGCAGCTTATGATTTTACCGACATTTGCTACGACTCTGCCCCTTCTGCCATTTCCATATACCCTGAACTTATCATCCTTTTCTGAAAATTCAAGATACTTTGGAACCATAATCTGCTTAAGTGGATTACCCTTACGATTAATCGTATTAATCTCAATTAAATACTGATTATGAATTGCATCAAGAATCGTTCTAAAATTCTTAATGTAGTTTTCATCCTCAAAGTCATCGCCATCTAAATACTTGTCAAATACAATGTAATCATCCTCCGTAAAAAGTGGCTCCACATCATAATCAATTACTTCATCAGTGAATAACCTAATTCTCTTATCCTCTGATATTGCCTTTAAGAATCTCTTCTGAATAATTGTTAGAGGCATGGTTGGATCATTTTCAATAATGGTTGTTCCATCCTTTTTAAGGAGCTGCCACTTTTCCTCAAGAAGTGCAGGCTCAATATTAAGTGCACTTTCTAGATAAGCGTACTTTTCAACTATTCTTCTTATATCTGCACTTTCAACAGGATGATCTAGTGCTTCTTTTATGATATTTGCTACTGCATTATAATATGCACCATATAACTCACTAAAAATCATTTATCTTTCCATCCTTATATATCATATTGTTCATACATCCACTCTAAATCCTTTAGGAATCTTTTTTCTATATTCCTGTTTGAAAACTTAATGTCTGTAATTCTACAGATAAATGTTCTAATCCATGGAACAAGTTCTGATGAATCAAAAACATCACAGGAAAACTTTGCAGTATTATTATCTATTCTTTCAACATTACCACATCTTTTTTCTCTTTCTAATCTATTAAATATATACTCTTCATCATCTTCAAACTTAATAGTAAACTCAACATGTTCCATTCGATTACCATCGAAACTCTGGGTACTAACGCCCCACATATTAGGAAGCATACCATCTAACTTGCTCTTATATTCTTCAAAGTTTTCAACAACTTTTCCAATTTTTACGGACACAATAGAATCAAGTCTATATGTCTGTATCCTCTTTATGTCTTCGATATACACAAGTACATACTGTCTTCCAGTAGCTGCACTAATTAAAACCTTTAATGGAACAACTTCTTTCTTTCCAATATTATCGCCATTCCTATTAATCAACTCAATAGTGCACTCTTTCTTATCCCTGATAGCCATGAATAAATCACACATAATCTCGCTATCAAGCGAACCAGTTATGTAATGATGCTTAAATCTAAATATCTGCTCTTGTTCTTCATCCTTATCAAGAATAAATGAACCTATAACTCCAACAGGCATAATCTCTGAAAAGAAATTTAGAATGTCAGCATCATAAACATCCGCATCATCGGCTAGTTCATAAAGAACCGTTCTTCCTTCTTTCTTAGTTAGTAGCAATCCGATACTAACATATTCTTTTAACTTTTTTCGAACTGTCGATTCATCATATGTTCTCGGATTTTCAAACTCACAAAGGTAATCATCAATGTTCTCCATGATTTCATTCATGGTAAGAGCACCTTCTGCTTCCTTAAAAATGTCCATCACAATAAAATGCAGTGTAATATCGCCATCCGTAAAGCTCTTTGTTTTCCATGCCTTATAAAGAGGATTATGCTCTGAAATCCTACTATCTATCGACAAGAAAACATTCTTACCTTCAGCAGATGTTCTAAACTGCATGTAATCTCCAAGTATGCTCTCCATTCTACGCTTTTCATCATCATAAGTTCTGCTACTCTTATTTGTATACTCATCACGGCTCTTAAAACCATAAACGTAGAACTCTCGCATGTATTCCCTTATTCTATTAAAATTCTTAACCAACTCACTATAAGCCATTGTTTTACTCCAATAAATATTTACTAAAATTATGGCACACGGTTTGCTCCATTGCAATAGCAATTTTCGTATCAAAAAGAACCACGCATCCGGGTAGATGCGTGATTCTCTATTTCTTTTTCCAAGGTAAGTCATCGCTTGCCTTAAAGTTAAATACAGGTTTCATAACCTCAATGATGTCTACAGAATCTCTGATAACATCAATGATGTCCTCAAGAGACTTATATGCCATAGGTGCCTCATCAAGTGTGCTTTCATTAACTGAAGTAGTATAAATACCCTTCATAGTCTCTTTGTACTCATCCAAGCTAAGAGAATCCTTAGCCTTTGTTCTAGACATTATACGACCTGCGCCATGTGGAGCTGAATAGTTCCAATCCTTACATCCGCGACCGACTGCAATTACAGAACCGTCCCTCATGTTAATAGGAATTAAAACTTTCTCACCCTCATGCGCTGCGATAGCGCCCTTTCTTAAGATCATTTCATCAGTATCGATGTAGTTATGAACTGTATGGAAGCTCTCTACTGCCTCCATTCCAGTTCTCTCCAAGATAATCTCAGCCATGCGCTCTCTGCTTCTCTTAGCAAATGCCTGGCATATCTTAACATCATGTAAATAATCATCTAAAAACTTACCATATAACCAGCAAATATCTGCAGGTGTAAGTAACGCATTATCCTCATACTCTTTCTTTAACCTTTTAAGTTCACCCTCGATTTCTTTTCTTCTACCAGCCGCCTTATACTCTTCAATAATTCTATCTCTATCAATATAATACTGCTCCTTACCTGAATGTAAATCGATGGCTATTTGCTGATATATTTCAGCAACCTGCTTACCAAGATTTCTACTTCCTGAATGAATTACAAGATAATATGTCCCATCGCTCGCCTGGTCAACCTCTATAAAGTGGTTACCACCACCAAGAGTTCCAAGAGATCTTTCTAGTCTCTTTGTATCTCTAAGGCTTCTGTAACATTTAAGGTCTGATAAATCAAATCTTTCCATTCTACCTTCCCATACATTCATTCCTGATGGAATGAAATGGCAGGCCTCATCAATCTTTTCAAAATCAAGTTCTTTATTTTTTAACTTAACTGTGTACATACCACAACCGATATCAACACCAACCATATTTGGGCAAGCCTTACCTGCAATTGTCATTGTTGTACCAATTGTACATCCCTTACCAGCGTGAACGTCAGGCATAATTCTGATTTCACTTCCCTCAGTAAGTTTGTAATCACACATTCTCTTTATTTGTTCAATAGCTTCATCTTCTATAACTTTCGCATAACATACTGCTGTTGCATATTTACCTTTAATCTCTAACATAATCCTATTTGTGGTGAGTACCTCACCACTCTCCTTTCTTCCTCATCGATACCATACACACATTCTATAATCCATGTAAATAAATATCACGGAAAAAAAGTTGCGAAATCATAAAAACCGCAGGGATAATACCCTGCGGCTAAAACAATTACATCATCATCTTATAAATCTTTGCACATTCTTCTTCGTTCAATGTAATGAAACCTGAGATTGAACCAGTTCTTCCATCACCATTACAAAGTACATCAACAAGTTTTGGAATATCTTCTTCCTTAGCACCAAGTTCGCCAAATGTAACTGGCATACCAATTGATGATAAGAAATTCTTAAATGCATTAATACCCTCAAGGGCTGTTCTTTCAGGATGATCAAAATCCATCTGACATCCCCATACTCTAACTGCAACTTTTGCAAATCTCATTACATCATGTGAAAGTTCATATTTAAATACTGCTGGCATTGTTACTGCAAGACCTGCACCATGAGCACAATCATAAAGTGCTGAAAGTTCATGCTCGATTGTATGACTTAACCAATCCTGACTTCTACCAACACCGCAACAGTTATTATGAGCCATTGTACCAGCCCACATAATGTTAGCTCTTGCTTCATAATTATTAGGATCTTCAATTACTCTTGGACCTTCATGAACCATTGTAAGAAGTAATGCTTCAATCATTCTGTCTGTAACTTCAACATCCTTTGAATTTGTAAGATATCTCTCATATAAATGAGCCATGATATCTGTAATACCAGCTGCTGTCTGATATGGTGGTAATGTCTGTGTAAGAGCTGGATTTAAGATACTAAATTTAGGTCTAATAGCATCTCCACTTGCACCTCTCTTATACATACCATCTTCATATGTAATAACTGAATCTGGACTACCTTCACTACCTGCTGCTGCAATTGTAAGAATTGTACCAACTGGAAGAGCTTCTTCAATACGCTTTCCTCTATAGAAATCCCAGAAATCTCCATCGTATACAACACCTGCTGCAATAGCCTTAGCAGAATCAATTGTAGATCCGCCACCTACTGCAAGAACAAAGTCAACGCCTTCTTTCTTACAAAGATCAATACCTTCATAAACTAATCCACTTCTTGGATTTGGTTTAACACCACCAAGTTCAACATAAGAGATTCCTTCACCATCAAGTGATTTTTTAACTCTATCAAGAAGTCCTGATTTAACAACACTTCCACCACCAAAGTGAAGTAATACCTTACTTCCTCCGAATCTCTTAACTAGTTTTCCTGCTTCGCTTTCTGTGTCCTTACCAAACACAAACTGTGTAGGTGAATAAAACGCAAAATTCTCCATATATATCTCCTTTATAATGTATTAAACCCTCTGCTATTATTCTATCATATGGTTTTATACTTACACAACAAGTATTTACCGTTATGGTTATTCAACTTCTAAAACAACATTCCTACCACGCTTCTATACTTAGCAACACTATCAGCTTTTCTAATCTCTTTAATTACTTTCTTTAAATCACCATTAAATACTTCATTAATACCTGAAAGAATCTTAGAAATCTCTTCTCCTTCAAATAACCAGTATGCCCATAATTCCTTCATTTTAAATAAAACTGGTGTTTCTCCTGGCATAACTTTAATGTATTCAGAAAGAAGATCATCATGAAAATCTCTAAATATTTTCAATCTTTTAGATATCGTAAGTTCACTAGAATCATTAGAACTATCTAAATTCTCATAATCATCTAGTTTACCGCCCACTCTAAATTTATTATCTAACCTATCATCATAGTTCAAGAAACTTCCCTTAATCTCCTCTGCGAGCCAAGGATTCCCAATAAACCCTCTACCTAGCATAACGGCATTGAAATTATTAGTTTTCTTTTTTCCATTAAAAATACTATCTTCACTACAATCTCCGCTACTCGCATAAACTACTCTTTTAAAGGAATCAACATCTCTAATGTCTCCATTAAAACACAATGGAACTTCCATCATATCCTGAGCTAATTTAAATGCATCTATATGAGCGCTTCCTCCATATAATTCATCTAAAAGTCTTGTATGTACTATAAGTTCACTTAATGGAAAATTCTGATAAACTTTCAAAATATCTTCCCATTCATTCATAGATGATATTCCAAGTCTTGTTTTAATTGATATCTTTAAATCTGTCTTTTCAAATACTTCATCTAAAAATTTTTCCAAGGCATATGTATCTGAAAGCATGCCTGCTCCACGTCCTTTAACAGTAACTGTCTTTGAAGGACATCCCAGATTTATGTTAACCTCATCATATCCCATATTCTTTAACTGATTAACAATCAAGCAAAAAGTATTAACATTATTTGTAAGTACCTGAGGAATCAAATTTTCACACTTATTAGTATCTCTTGAGACCTCACTTTTCTCCCTGCCTTTTAACTTACTGCTCGCAACAAAAGGTGTGAAATATCTATCCACACCTTTAAAATATTTATTATATACATTTCTATAAACATATGTTGTAACACCTTCCATCGGCGCCATATAAATCCTCTTCATACTGCACATCCTTTTTACTCTCTGATATAAACACTAGCATATTATTACAACAAATATAAAAAAGTTCTATCAAAAACCTGTAAATTCCATGTTTTATCAAACTATCCAATATGTTCCATCCATGGCCTGATGAATCGCGCCTATTTCTTCAGAAATTAAATTTCCATTAAAATCTCTCACTCTTACCATGTTATAAAATTTATAATTTTCACCTGCTCGATTATTTTCATCATCCCAGTCTTCTTCAACCCAAGTCTCACAATAAACTTTGCCATCACTTATAGCAAAAACCGACTCATGTTCATCCTCAAATTTAAATGAAAATTTATCAGGGTAATAAGACTTAAATTCATTCAAATCCTGATGAATTATATTTACTTTCCCTCCACATATACAAAGATTGTAAAGATTAACTTCCAAAATATTAAGCGTTGTCACGACTTCTAATAAAGTTTCTGGCAAATACTTATATAAAGAAACTTCTTTTTCATCATAATCTGCTTTTAGAAAATACAAATAGCCATCCACAAATATTGGATTTCCATACATCACATTTTTCTTCTTAGCAAATGGTTCATAAACCTTTCCCGTAAGCAAATCATAAATCATTATTATAGAGCCTTGATATCCTCCATATTCTTGCCATTCTTTCAAATCATATAAATCACTACTATCAGAATGTGAATATGCATATCTATCACTTCCATTAACGTTTAATACATATCTTCCATATGTTTTTTCAAATCTTTTAATCATATATACCTTTATTCTATCCCCTTATAATGTACGCAAAGCATTGTGATATCATCAAACTGGTCTGCATCCTCTACGAACTCATCAACATCCTCTCTTACTATTCTAATAAGATTTTCAGGATTCAATTCCCTATTAAGAGAAAGCGTCTTAATCATACGGTCAAGACCGTACATCTTTTTATCATTTCTTGTAGCCTCAGGAACACCATCCGTATAAAGGAAAATCTTGCTTTCTGGCTCAAGTTTAATTTCATAATCAGTGAACTTGGCCATATCCATAAGACCTACAACCATACCATGAACATTCTCATCTAGAGCAAATGCTCCTCCCTCATGCATAACAGCTGGATAATCGTGACCTGCATTTGCTGCAGTAATAATACCTGTATTAATATCTAAGATACCAAACCATACTGTTACAAAAAGGTCTGCATCATTACTCTCACATATTCTTAAGTTAACTTGATGAAGTGTTTCAGCTGGTCCAAATCCAAGCATCGCATAATTTTTAATCAGGTTCTTTGCATTCATCATAAAGAGAGCAGCTGGGACTCCCTTGCCTGAAACATCCGCCATAACAAGCCCAAGATGATCATTATCAATCAAGAAGAAATCATAAAAATCACCGCCTACTTCCTTAGCAGGTGTCATCTTCGCATAAATATCAAATTCTTTTCTCTCAGTAAATACTGGGAAATTGCTAGGAAGTGCATCAGCCTGAATGTTAGTTGCAAGATTAAGTTCAGCACTAATTCTTTCCTTTTCAGCTGTAATTTTTTTTAAGTCCTTTTCATAAGTTTTAAGGTCTTTCTCCATAACCTTTAAACTATTAGCAAGATTTTCAATTTCATCCCCAGTTCTAATTTTTAGTTTCGAGAAATGTTCCCCAACCTTATCAACCTTAATATTTTTATTTTTCTTAATAGCAGCAAGCTTTCTATTCTGAATATACTCCTGCTTGTCGTTAACATATTCCATTGAAGCTTTTGCAATTTTATTAATCGGACGAACCAGCTTATATGTAGCAACAAATCCAGCTATAACAGCTATGATTATTGAAACAACAACCATCATACTCATATAAATAATTGCAAAATTCTTTGTTTTTACATCAATACTATCAATTGTAACATCAAGTAATACTACGCACTTATGTCCACCACTACCATATATACCAACTCCAGTAGTCATAACCTTTTCACCTAAACTTTGATAAATGGTAGTATAAGGATCATTTTCATTTGATTTTAAATATCCTGCAAAGTTTTCAGGTGTAACATACTCATGTTCTCCAACTAGACATCTATTATCCGTAACGTCAGGATCCGCTAAATATATACAATTCTCACTTTCAGGATCATATGTAAAAATATAAGCATCTCTTATATCAGTTGCTTTTTTAAATCCTCTAAGTGAAGTCTTAATAAATTCTAAATCTTCGTTATTCTCATATACCGCGAACTTACTTCTATACCCTTCAGCATACTGATTCTCCAATTCTTCCTTAGTCATACTCTTAAAAATTCTTACCAATTTATCCGCGTATACTGTACAATCAACTTTCTGGCTAATTGAATCTGATATTCCCTGTGCTATAACACAGTTATCCGATGCAATCTGCTCCAAAAGATTTTTTCTATAAACCCTCGTACACACTATAACAGATAATGCAGCAAATACCATCGAAAGCAAGAACACACCAAATGTCAGCCTTAAGGCTAATCTTCCCTTTACTTTTTTAAATTCCAATTCATTAGAAGCTACTACAACTTCATTACTCTTCTCTATTTTGCTCATATTACACCCCCAAGTGAAATACATTTTTTAGTTGCAGACCCCATATGAAGCAAAAGAATTACCCTTTATATTTATTCTTCCGTTTCTTATAGTGTCTATTATACTCCAACAAAATCTATATAACAAGAATTTAATAACATAAAAAACAGCCCCACGCGGAGCTATTTTTTATGTCTATCATTATTTAATTTTTCCTTAATTCATATACCCACTCATAATCGCAGCGCCACTAGCACCAACATCCTTAACTTCTTTAAGTCTGTCCATGTTTATACCACCAATGGCAATCACAGGTACCCTAACATTGCTACATATTTCCTGTAAAAATTCAAGTCCTCTACCTGGAAGTCCCTTCTTGCAATCAGTATCATATATATGACCTGCTAAAACATAGGTTACTCCGAAACTAATTGCCTTTTCTAAATCATCTAATGAATGCACTGATGTCCCAATATTATCAAAGAGTTGTTTATCCTCTTCGGTTAACATAATATATTTATCGAGAGGAAGATGTATACTCTTAACTCCAAGCTTCTTAGCAACATTTACATGCGTATGAATAACTAATTCAACCCCTGCCTTATCACACATAGGCTTTATCTTTTTTGCAAGTTCATAGTACTCGTCTTCTGATAAATCCTTTTCACGTAGGATAAGCATATCAGGCTTTGGAAGATTAGAATTAGTCATACCTTCACCAATATTTTCAAATGTAGATTCTTTCAATCCATCTTCATCAGTTAGTTTCATATTACTACTAACTAGTAATTCATTTTTTTCCAAGGAAATTTCTTTTCCTAGAGCTTTCTCAATCACTTGTAAAGACTTATCTTCACTAACAACTCTTTCAATTGTTTGCACAAAATCATCTTTGCATAATTTTCTATTTGTAATACAAAAAATTTTAAACATATCAACATCCATTTCTGTATTTACACTACCATATATGCTTCAAATTATCATATAATAAATTAAATCAACTACACATATAAGTAGTCATTAAGTACTGGCTGCATGCCCTCGTTTGACATATCCTCATACATATCCGCAAAAGATCTTGTATCATTTATTTCAAACTGTTCATCGCCTTCTACTTCTTCACTTTTCTTTCCAGTGTATTTGCTCTCATGGTCGCCTATACCTGTTGAAACACCTGCAGAAACCTTAGTTGCTGCGATTTTAACTATACCATTTCTAAATTCCTTACTTTCTCTTGAAGAAACTGTGATTCCACAGAAAGGAAGGAAGATTCTATATGCGCAAAGAATCTGGCATAATTCCTTTTCATATACATCAAGTGGATTAATTGCCTCATTATTTACGATTGGACGAAGTCTTGGACATGAAAGTGAAATCTCTGCATGTGGATACTTCTTCTGTAAATAATACATATGAAGTGCACTTGCGTATGCATCCTTTCTAAAATCAGAAAGTCCTAAAAGTGCGGATCCTGCAACACCTCTCATGCCTGCCATAAGCGCACGTTCCTGTGCTTCAAATCTATATGGAAATACTCTCTTATGACCTAACAAGTGTAGTTCTTCATATCTATCACTATTATATGTTTCCTGAAAAACTGTAACATAGTCAACGCCACATTCATGAAGATACTTATATTCATCAGTGTTTACAGGGTAGATTTCAATTCCCACCATGCGGAAGTATTTGCTGGCGATTTTACATGCTTCGCCTATATACTTAACATCACTCATGGCTCTACTCTCACCTGTAAGAATAAGAATTTCTTCCATACCGCTATCAGCGATAATCTTCATCTCGTGCTCGATATGCTCCATATCAAGCTTAACCCTGTTAATGTCATTGTAACAATTAAAGCCACAGTATACACAGTAATTTTCACAGTAATTTGCTATATAAAGCGGCGTAAAAAGATACACCGTATTACCGAAATGCTTCTGAGTTTCAAGACGTGCTTTTTTTGCCATCAATTCAAGAAAAGGTGCTGCTGCTGGTGATAAAAGTGCTCTAAAATCCTCTATTGAACAAGTATCTTTATCAAGCGCTCTTTTAACATCTATAGCTGTATATTTATCATAATCATATTCTTCCATTGAAGATAAAACCTTATCATAAATGTCTGACTCGATACGCTCCATACCTTCCATGTATTCCATATGATTAGTTCTACACTCAGGACAATTTTCTAATTTATGTTTTTTCTCCAATGCCTTTTCAGATAGTTTGTCTGAATCTATAAAATAATTGTTATCTACTTTTTTGTTATTTTCCATTTTGTTTACTTCCGTTTTTGTTTTATTTTTTATATTTGATTTGTTTTGACTACTTTTAGGTTGTTTTCATTCAAAAGTAGGCTTTTCTCGACCTCTACTCATCGTTAGCAAGTTGCTTTTCTTACTTTTAAGATTTTTTTTACCTAATGTAAGAACTTTTTCAAGCCCATACTCATCATTAGCAAGTTGCTTTTCTTACTTTTTAAGTATTTTTCCAAAAAAGTAAGAATATTCTCAAGCCCACACTCATCGTTAGCAAGTTGCTTTTCTTACTTTTAGGACTTTTTTTACCTAATGTAAGAACTATTTCAAGCCCACACTCATCGTTAGCAAGTTGCTTTTCTTACTTTTTAAGTATTTTTCCAAAAAAGTAAGAATATTCTCAAGCCCATACTCATCATTAGCAAGTTACTTTTCTTACTTTTAAGATTTTTTTTACCAAATGTAAGAACTTTTTCAAGCCCACACTCATCATTAGCAAGTTGCTTTTCTTACTTTTTAAGTATTTTTCCAAAAAAGTAAGAATATTCTCAAGCCCACACTTATCGTTAGCAAGTTGCTTTTCTTACTTTTTAAGTATTTTTCCAAAAAAGTAAGAATATTCTCAAGCCCACACTCATCGTTAGCAAGTTGCTTTTCTTACTTTTAAGATTTTTTCAACTAAAAGTATGAATATCCCCAACCTGAATCAATCACTAAAAATTTAGTCTCTTAAAAATCCAGTTAATGTATCTGATGGTGATGCACCTCTTGTAAGAACTCTTCCAAGACCTGAAAGATATGCCTCACGACCAGCGATAATTGCTCTCTTAAATGCATCGGCCATAACTGGAAGGTTTCCAGCTGTTGCTAAAGCTGTGTTTGCCATAACTGCTGCTGCACCCATTTCCATAGCTTCGCAAGCCTGTGATGGTGAACCAATACCTGCATCAACAATAATTGGAAGTTCAATTTCATCAATTAAAATCTGAATAAAATCCTTAGTTGCAAGACCTTTGTTCGAACCAATTGGTGAAGCAAGCGGCATAACGCAAGCAGCACCAGCATCAACTAAATCTCTTGCAATATTAAGATCTGGATACATGTAAGGCATAACAACAAATCCTTCTTTAGCAAGGATTTCTGTAGCCTTAACAGTTTCCTCATTATCTGGCAAAAGATATTTTGAATCTCTCATAATTTCGATCTTTACAAAATCACCACAACCAACTTCTCTTGCAAGTCTTGCAATTCTAACTGCTTCTTCAGCATTTCTTGCACCTGAAGTATTAGGTAAAAGAGTAATTCCCTCTGGTATGTAATCAAGGATGTTTTCATTATCCTTTGTGTTAGTTCTTCTAAGTGCTAATGTTATAATTTGAGCATCTGCATATTTAATTGCAGACTCAATCAACTTCATTGAATACTTGCCTGAACCTAATATAAATCTTGAAGTAAACTCATGTCCTCCAATTACTAACTTATCATCTTTTATTGTTTCTTCTATACTCTTAATGTCTGTCATTTTCTAAACCTTTCTAATTCCAATAAATATATTTTTCTATAACATATATATCAATACATATATATCCATATATATACATATATATATACATATACGAATACATACATATACATATACATATACATATTCAAATATCACATATACACACTATCTACGTATCATACATATCTAATAATCCATAAAAAATTCTCAAGTCTCATGAATACATAAACTATTTATATTCACCTAATCAACCGCCACCTACAAACTGAACTACCTCTACACTGTCCTCATCACTTAATACATGATTATCATATTCACTTTTTGGTATGATTTCTAAATTAACCTCCACAGCAACACGCTGTGGATTGTAGTTAAACTTATTAAGCATATCCGTAATACTTAAGTTAGCATAATCATACATTTCACCATTAATCTTAACCATAATGTACTCCTTTTTTTATTCATATAGCAAATATAATTGCCTGCATTTTTACTATCCTCTAATACTAGAAAACTAATTGCCTACATTTTCACTATCTTCTAATATTGGAAAACTATTTCCTACATTTTCCTCGTCGTATAACTAAAAAGAGCTACGCACACGCGTAGCTCAATATAATTTACCTCATATTTCCCTACGTTGGCATTATCCAAATCAGGTTATAGGTCGAGGGTTATACCCTCCTCTCAGCCTGTAACACAAGCTCCCTGTTTTTTCCATATATGATTTTATCACATTAAAATTATTTTTCAATGTTTTAAATAAAAGAATTGCTTTTATTAACTTAAAACTATTTGCTACAATCTAAAATCCTACATGCAGCATAAAGTGGTATGTTAGTTAACCAATCTTCTTTTCTATATCTAGACATTGAAATCCTAATTGGTTTTGAATCCGGATTCTTAGTATAAAACTGTTTTAATGATTTTGCTCTTAAGTTTTCTTCAGCTTTAACTTCAATCGGTACAATATTCTTTTCATTTTGAATCAAGAAATCCAATTCAAGTTTTGTTGTTTCATCATCATAATAAAAAATTCCTGTGGAGCAATAGCACATCAATTGTTCCAAAACATATTGTTCAGTGAATGTTCCCTTGTATTCTTCAAACACATTATCACTTAATAAAATTTCTGAGATAGGTGCATCAACCATCGCTCCCATTAATCCGTGATCTAATAAAAACAATTTAAATCCAGAAAAATCCTCATAAAACTTCAATGGAACTCCAGCTTTTCTAACTCTAGAAATTTTATATATTATACCAGCATCCAAAAGCCACTCAATCGCAAGTTCAAAATCCTTAGCTCTAGCGCCTTTTTGAATATCACCATAAACAAATTTCTTATTACTTTTTGCTAACTGCTGCGGAATAGAATTCCATACCTGATGAATACGCCCCAAAATATCTGATTTAGCATGCTTTGAAATATCCAAAAAATAATTAGCTAATATCTTCTTTTGAACATCTCTAAGTTCTTCCGGTGTTCTTCCTTCAACATACTCAACTACTACTTCCGGCATTCCTCCAGTAAAATAGTACTCTCTTAACAAGTCTTTATACACTGAAGATAAACTATCAAGACTTTCAACAGTATCATTCTTCAATTTTTCATATGCACTTTTCCCTTGTTTTGCCAAAACAAACTCAGCAAATGACAACGGATAAAGTGTAAGTTCATCCACTTTTCCAACTGGAAATGAAACTCCTTCATGAATTGCTAATCCAAGTAACGAACCTGCCACAACAACATGATACTCCGATGCATCCTCACGAAAATATTTTAAAGAAGATATTGCCTTAGGAACTTCCTGTATTTCATCAATAAAAATCAATGTTTTCTTTGGTTCAACTTTTTGACCACTGATTATTTCAATATCAGAAATAATCCTTTCCATTCTAAATCCATGATCAAACATTTCTTTTATACGTTCATCTTTATCGCAGTTTAAAATAATCAAATTATCGTATTCATTTTTTCCAAACTCAGTTAAAATAAATGTTTTTCCTACCTGTCTAGCTCCATAAACAATCAATGGTTTTCTATATTTACTTTTTTTCCATTTCAATAACTTATCATATATTTCTCGTTCCATATAATCACCTACTTTTATAAACAAATAAAGGTAATAAAGTATATTTACATATACCTTACTACCTTGTATTTTATCACCACATATATGGCAGGTCAACATTTTTCGGAACGAACTTTTGAAATCTAGCACATTTTTCGGAATGAACTTTTGTAATCTAGCGCATTTTTCGGAATGAACCTCACTAACATTCAAACTTCCTCATAATTATTGTATGCCTATCACTACTTATGATGTATAAAGTTTCCCCTTCCTTTGGAACAAATACATTCCTAGCCCCAACGTAACATATCAAAGATTCACCATCTTCAGTATCAAAATATGCTTCAGCCTTTTCTCGAACAACAGACTTAATAACTATCTCTTCCACATCAAATGTATCATTCTTAATGCAATCAAGATGTTTTTTTTCTGCTTTCTTTATCTTCGTCTTTGATGTTAAATTCATTACAACAAATGGCGATATGCAAGAAGGAATAATTAATAATATAAATAAAATTACTGCTCCAACCTTCATTCCAAATATTCCAAATCCATCAATCAAAAACCAAATCCCCGCCATAATTGCGGCTACAACCAACGGAATGATCAATAAAACTTTTATTATGTCTCCATACTCCCCCCATATACCGCTATCCTTAGTTTCCTTAATTCCATAATCCGGCCAGTACATGCACTTATCCGGATTATCAGTCATATATTTTCTTTCACTTTCTGTTAACTGTCTTTTCATATCCTTATTCCTTAATACTTATTCCTTAATACTTATTTCTTATTATTTATTTTCTAGTTTATTAATATTTCTTAAATTAGTATATTCAGCTTTTCTAATTAATACATTCAAATTCCTTAATTAGTATATTCAACTTTTCTAATTAATACATTCAAATTCCTTAATTAGTATATTTAGCTTTCCTAATTAATTCATTCAAATTCCTTAACTAGTTCATTCAGTTTTTCTATTTTTTCATACACATATATTACCATATATTGTTATAGTTTTCATTTTTTTATACAACTTTCTTAACATTATGTTAACTTTATATTAAGTTTTGTAATAAAGTTGACTTTGAAAAATCACAGTGCTATAATGCGAATCGTGTTAAGAATTCTTAACATAAAAATTTATAAAGAAAAGGAGATTTTAAAATGAAACTAAAAAACATTATTCCTGTTGCTGTTGCATGTATGGTAGCATTTGCTCCAGTTGCAGATACAACAGTTAATGCACAGGATAACACAACAACTGTTACAGTCACACAAGAAAACACAAACAAAAACAACAACACAGGAGAAAACACAACTAACAATAATACTTCAAATCAAGAATCAAACAAAGAAAATCAAAAACCTAAAAAAATTAATGGAATTAAAATTCGTTATAAAAAAACAGATAAATCTGAAGTAGTAAAGGGATCTAAAGCTACTATCGATGTTAACTACGTTTACGAAAGAGTAGTTCTTAAGGGAAAACAGACAGGTCTTAAGAAAATCAACAAGCAACTAAAAAAATATAGCAATAACTTCTTTGTTGTTCCTAATGGGCAGGAATCAATTATAGATCTGGCTAAAGTAATAAGTAATGAACGTACTGAAAATGATACATATGAATATTCTGCTGGACAGACAGTATCATATGTTGGAAAGAAATATGTAAGTATTTGCGAATTCTCATATTGGTACGCAGGTGGTGTTAATAACACTATTGTAAAAGGACACACATTTAATTTAAAAACTGGTAAAGAAGTTAAAAAAATTACAAAATTTACAAAAGTAAAGAATCTTGACAGATTAAAAAAAGGTATCAAGAAAAAAGTTGAAAAATCTCTTGTTGAAGGAGAGCCATACTATCCAGAAGCAATCGACAAAAAGAAAGCAACTGACTTTGATTTCTACATCGACGAAGATGGTAGCGTTAAAGTATGCTTTGAACCATATGAAGTTGCTTCAGGTGGTTGGTTTAGAGAATACAAATTAAAAGGAAGTTTAAAATAATTTCCAAGTTTAAAATAAGTTTTCTTTCTCGAAAAAAGAGGATGCATTATGCATCCTCTTTTTGTATGATTATTTAACTATTATGCCTTTACATTTAGCTTTCTTTAAAGCCTTCTTAGCACTCTTCTTAAGTTTAGAATTAACCTTAATTGTTACTTTCTTACCCTTCTTTACAAATGCGTTCTTACCAATCTTAGGAAGTTTCTTAGCTTTAATTGTAACCTTAGTAAGTTTCTTTAAATTAGCAAATGCCTTAGCACCAATTGATTTTATATTCTTACCAATTACAACTGTTTTAAGATTCTTAGCACCCTTAAATGCCTTATCTCCAACTGCTGTAACATTATACTTAAAACCATTTAATTTAACTGTTGCCTTAATGTTTGCTTTTTTAACATTCTTCTTTACAAGTCCTGTAACCTTAACTTCACCAGCTTTTTTAGCAGTAGCTACTTTAGTTACTACATATGTAAATGACTTATCAGCAAGAACAGCATTATTTGCATTCACATCAGTAAGTTTCTTATTACTACTATCATTTTTTCTAGTTGCATCCTTAACTATTGATGGTGCTTCAATATAACATGTATACTTAACAGTGTATGTTTTTTCATCAACCTTAACAAGTTCAGAATTATCTTTGTTAACTGTAGCAATTACATTATCTGAATATACACAAAATTCTTTTAAAGAAACATTGAACTTAGCTGTATATCTTTTACCTGCAACATACTTTTCATCAGCAGCCATTTCCTTACCTGTAGCTTCATCAATCCAGATAAGCTTGCTTTCCTTAGCAAGTTCAATCTTATCACTATCTTCACCTACAAGTTTTACTTCACTAATCTGCTTTTCACCATCAACTGGTGTAGCAATTGTAGCTTCAATATTATTAACTTTAGCTGTACATACACCATAATCAAGTGCACTAGTTACAACAGCAAATAACTGTGCCATACTACCATTCATATCAATTGGTGTATCATTAATTGAAGCTTTAAAATCCTTATTAAGACCAGAAGCCACATCAGTATTAATATATTTATCCATGTTTGCATATAAACTAAATGCAACATCTATTAATTCCATAGGATCTAATTTATAATACTTACCTAATTCAAACTTGCTATCTGCCTTCATACGACTATAATTTTTACCATCTTCAGAAACATACCAATACTCAGAAATATCAATTGTTTTTAATTCATCATTATTGATTGCATTAAGTGGTTCTGTTTCTGTACTAAAGTATACTTCCTTAGGTGTCTTACCTGGTACTGGCTGTGGAAAAAGGATGTTTACATATGAAACTTCAGGTTTTTCTTCCACATCATCAACAACATAATTTACTTCTTTTACTTCTTCTTTTTTTGTGAAATCAGCAGCATTTACTGTCACATTACTTGCAAGCCCAATCGTCATAACTAACGAAAGTGCTGTTCCTAATAATTTTTTCATAATATCTTTTACCTCCTATTAAATTATTTATATTATAAAATATAAATTATTAGCCAAAGTTAGTCCGACAATCTTCTTATACTCTCCTTTTATAAGTCCCAAACCGACACTCACCGTTTCATCATACTACAAGACAAGTAAATTTACAATCACTTTTTTTAACTACCGTTAACCCAATAATAAAACAAAGCACGGATACAAGTTTCCTCATAATCCGTGCTTCTTAATTACCCTATTCTTTCCTGAATAGCCTTAATATCATCTTCAACTCTTTCCATTTCATATTTTGAATTATAAACAGTTGATAAAACATACTTATTATCGTCCGTTGCTTCCACAGTAATTTCATACTTAGTTGTTCCATATGCTGATTTTACATGTTCACCATATATCTTTTTAACTTCATCATACTTAAAGGCAACCTGATCAAATATCTGAGCTCCTACATCACATCTAAAGCCAACCATAAAATCCTTAGAAAGTAAAACCTTTGAAACTGCAAGTAAAACTGAATCTTCATCATCTGCTACTTTATCTATGTCTTCCTGAGTTATTCCACTTATGGACTTTATGTTCTTTGCGCATATTAATAACACCAAATCAAGACCAAACATGGTAAGGCCCATAACAGTTAACATACCACCTAATAATAAATATATTACATAACTATCCTTAAACACATCTATTATTTTACTTAAATCACCGTCAACTGCCTTACTAGATTGTATCAATCCACTACTAAATAAAATAAGTCCAATAATAGCAAATATCAATCCTCCTACAAGGCACTTAATTTCAACCATATATAACTGTCTAATTCTTTTACTTTTATAAAACATCATCCACTCCTAAATTTTTTCATATCTCAATTAATTAAATCATACAAAAAGTACAATACTTATTATACCGCATATATTCTAACATATCATGCATATTATTTCCATTTTTTTGAAAAATGTCGTATAATGTACAAGTGTGTATTTTGACACACGAATTAATCATGCACTTTTGCATGAAAAAGGAAGGATTATAATATGTTAAAAAATAATAAAACTAATACCAACAAGCATAAACTTACTTACATCTTGTTACCACTTCTTGTTGTATTAGTTATAGTTGGAACAATCTTCATTACTAAGCCTTATGTTACAGGCGCTAACGAGGGAACAGCAAATGAAACTCCAACCGAAAAGAAAAACGAAATCGAAACTAATGCTAAAGATAGCAAGTCTACAGATACTGAAAAACTTGCTAAAGCCGAACCACTTAATTTAAACCTTGCGGTTACCATGAGATTATTCCGTGATGATGTTGCTAAAGTTAAAATAAAAAAACTAAAATACGCTAGCAAAATCACTGTTTCATCAAGTAACAAAAATGTAGCTACAATAAAAAAAGATGGTACAATAACTGCTAAGCACTGTGGTAAAGCAGATCTTTCAATGAATCTTACATATAAAAACTGTGAGAAAACTCTTACATTTAAAACAATTGTAAGAGCATGCTCATACAGAAGTAAGAAAGGTTTTGTAATTTATCCTGATGAAAGCAATAAAATCACAGCCACTTCAAGTACAAAGGATTCAGAGGTTACAGTTGAAAGTTCAAATAAAAATATTGCAGATATAAAAGATGGTAAAATCATTGCAAAGAAAACTGGTAAAGCACTAATTAGTGCAACAGTTAAGAAAGAATCTGAGGAATCTAAAATAGTATTTGCTGTAAGTGTAAAGAAAAAACCTGAACTTATAATTACCCAAAAACTAATTGATGATTGGTTTAATGGTTCAATTATTGCAGGTCATTCAATAGGTTGCGGTTTTCAAATGTACTGCAATATGCAATATAAAGGTTATTTAGGAACTGCTCGTCACCTTTGCAAGAATTGCTATGGCGTATACAACGATAATAAGGCTGTTACTTCTTCATCATTACACTATACTGTTAATGGTAAGAAGGCTAAATTAAAGGATCACGTTAAAGCTCTTAAAGCTAAAAAAGTTTTCATAAACTATGGCCTTAATGATATCGGTGAAGGCGGTGCCCCAAGATTTATTAATGCATATGAACCTTTCCTTACTGAGCTTTGCAGAAAGAATCCAAAGACTACAGTATACATTATTTCACCAACTCCAATTTATGATGAACGTGGTGGTCTTAACAATAGCAACATGCGTGAAATTAATAAGGCTTTAAAGAAATATGCTAAAAAACATAAGCATGTGGAATTCATAGATATGTACACACCTTTAATTGATTCAACTGGTAAGCTTAGAGCTGATTTATGTAGTGATTACTACTGTCACTTAACATTTGGTGGATATAAAATCTACGGTGATACATTAAGAGCTTATGCTAAGGAATCTTTAACCAAAGACACTGATAAAGAAGATAAAGAGTTCACAAAGAAAGAAGTTAAAAAATATAAACTTACTAAGTAAGTTTCAAATTGCTAATAACAAAAACAGATGCGAAAAATCGCATCTGTTTCTTTTATGTATTTAATAATTATTTCTTAACTTTAACCTTTTTAACCTTAGACCAAGCACCCTTCGTTGTCTTGTTAAATGCTCTTACTCTGATGAAATACTTCTTATTCTTTTTAAGTTTCTTAAGAGTAACAGTAAGTTTTTTAATCTTCTTTGTTTTCGCTTTCTTAAACTTCTTATTTGTAGCATACTGAACTTCATAACCAGTTGCATTCTTAACTTTCTTAAGAGTTAATTTAATCTTTTTACCTTTAACATTTTTAGCACTCTTGATCTTTGCCTTACCAAGCTTAACAGTAGTTACGCTGGCATTCTTTACAATACCATTAACTGAAAATACTATTCTATGGATTAAGCCATTCTTAGTATCTTCAAATCTTGCTGTATACCATCCGTTTTCCTTAGCTGTAAAAGTATTTCCCTTCAACAAGTTAGTTGTATTATTAACATCCCAGAAATCCTCGTGCATATAGTATGTTGTATATTTACCAGGCATAACTCTGATGCTACCAGGAACAGTTGTTGTAAATGTAACTACTGCAGTTTTCTGGTCTTTACTTATTGCTACAGGTGATACCTTAATGATTTGTTCTGTTGGAATGAATCCTAAATATACTTTTAATGGAGAATTGAAATTACTGTCATCTATTCCACTCCATCTATTGCCTCTAAAATAGTATGTTCCCGGATTAAGCCAAATCTTTCCAATTCCATCAGTTTCTCTATTAACAAATGTACTAAACCTTCCAAAATTAATATTTAAATCCTTATCTGCGAATAGTTCTAAGTCAACGTCATCATACTTCTGATCTGCATATATACATAACCATCCAGCTTTTTTAACAGTAAATGACTTAACTTCACTATAACGTGTATCTCCCTCTCTGCCTCTAGCATATAATTCAGTTGTTAATTTAGAACCAGATTTTACAAGAGAATTACATCTATTAAGATAGTCACTATATGAAGGAAAATCTATTACAGGAAGATTACCTTTTTCAATATACTTTGTTTCAACGCTCATTGTAGCTGTATTTGAAGACTTTGGAATAAATCCCATAAATGTAACAGCCTTATCAATTTCATCCTGACCATTCCATTTATGTTGCTGGAAATAATAAGTCTTTCCTTTTTCCACATCAATCTGCGTAGTTTCTTCTCTGGTACTATAACTCCAATTATCCCACTTTAATTCCTTAGTCAATTTAGAATCAGCATAGAATGTTCCTCTAACATTACCATTTGTTGAAAATGTAGCCCACATAATTGTTCCATCTTCTGGTGCAGTGTATTTATGAACACCACCATTCTGATCATAATCAACGAGCGTTTCAGATATAATTGGCTTATACTCACCCGTATCAGAATTATCCATGTAACGTACAAAGTCGAACTCCGAAGAAAAATATGGAATTGAATTAATAGTTGAATCTGGCCAAATAGTTGCGGCGCTTACCTCAATTCCATCAAAAAATCCAACGCCGTTAAAACTAGTTGCCATCATTGCTGCAACCATAATAGTTGCAAGTGTTTTCTTAAACATAAATTTTTTACCCTCCTAAATAATATACTATCCCTTTTTATTAAATAGTTATATCTTATTTAACAAAACAAATTCATTATACTACAAAGTCAATTCTTGTACAACAAAAGAGTGTGAAACAATTCACACTCTTTCCTAGCAAATATTAATACTATTATAAATAATTCTCTTGCTATTCTTAGATTTCTTAAACCCAATTATAAACTTCTGAAACATCAACAGATTTCCACTTTCCAGCTTCATATATTTCAACTGGAGTTTTTACTTCAAAATCATTAACATTCTCAATAATTGATTCAGGATAGAATAATTTTGGCCTTTCATCAGCTAAAATTCTCTTTGCATAATCCTTAGTCGATTCAATTGGTTTATCAAAAATAATGCCTGCATTATAATCCCCAATTTTATTTTTATCATGTGTATCAGATCCAGCCTGAACATAGAAATCAAACTTCTTCCCATAAACAAATGCCGCTTTATTATCATTTGGAGTATTAGATGTATTAATTAACTCTATGCCATCACAACCATCTTTAAAAAGATGAATAGGATTAATGTACTCTCGATCTCTGAATGGATGTGCCTGTATTATTGCACCTCCTGCTTCATGAACCCACTCCAACATCTGCTCTCTCGTCCAATTTCTAATCCCTGGATGTGATAATAAAAACTCTCTATCTATACCGTAAATTAAATATTCATCAGCTTCGAAATTCTCCTCAAGTCCAAAGAAAACTTTAAGGCCAATTTCATCGCCAACCTTTTTTGCTTCCTCGTATCCTTTCATAAATTCATCTACATACTTATCCCATGGAAGGTCCCTACTAGGTCTTGTATTACCACCATAAAAATGGTCTGTAATAAATATGCCATCGTATCCTCTCTCCTTATAAATTCTTGGATACTCACTTCCTGGCGTTACTCCACATAAACTTGATTCTACCGTATGCAAATGCGTCTCATATCGATACATGGTGTCTCCTTTCAATATTTTTCCTTTAGCATATACATTATACTATAATTAACAAAAAAAATCAGTGAATTTCTTCACTGAATATCTTTATTTAAAGGAGTCACCCTCTTTAGTGTAAGGATTTGAGTTACACATAAAGAGGGTAAAATAGGGGTTTCAATATAAAAAATATTAAGAATTTATGTATTTGTTGTCTATATAGACATCAATTACCGTTTTATAAAGTGTGTCCATGCGTTTACAAAAATCAGGCAATGAAACATTAATGCTTCCTGTACCCATGAAATTTTCATACGCACACCCACCACTACATAGATTTTTCATCCAGCATTTTGAGCATCTAGCTCTCTCATTAAGATTTTTCCATTCTTCAATAGAATTCTTATTATCATCAAAAATGCTACCAACTACAAATCTATGATGACCAACAAATCTATGACATGGATATAAGCGACCATCGATATCAACTGCATACATAGTATGAAATGCTCCACATCCATATTGTCTTTCTCCTGAATAATCAACTCTTTCCATTGCTTTAGAAAAATTTGTCATCTTATTAGCTCTATCAAATTTTTTCTTTTCAATTTGCTTCTTATAGTATTCTGCGTATTTTACAAATTCTTCGTATTCTTTTTCCTTATCCATTTCACTAAGTAAGTTCTTCGCTGGTTCAATAGGAATCCCAGCAAATCCTAATTTTTCAAGATGTTCAAAAGTTTTAATGTAATCAACATTCTTAGAAGAAAGAGTTGCCCTAGATGTAACTAATCCTTTGTCACGCATACTCTTTGTTTTTTCCACAACCACATCATATGATGGTTTCTTACATTCAAAAAATCTCATACTATCATGATCTTCTTTAGTTCCATCAATACTAATCTGTGTCATAATATGATTATCAATTAAAAACTTTTCTTTCTCAAGTGTAAGCAATGTACCATTTGTTGTAATTGTAAATTTAAACTTCTTACCAGTTTCATTACTCTTTTTAGAGCAATAACCTACAACTTCTTTAATAAGTTCAAAATTCATCAAAGGTTCACCACCTAAAAATGCTATTCCAAGTTCATCATCCTTAGAATTTTCAATCAGATAGTCAACTGCTCTAAATGCAGTTTTCTTTGACATTCTGCCCTTATTCTTATATTCACCGCCTTCACCATAACAGTATGCGCATTTCATATTACACTCCTGACATACCATTAAGGTTAAGGCTGAAAGATTCATATCCAAATGTTTCTTTTTATTACCATCCTCATCCGGATCAACAATAAGTCCTGCCTCCGCAATCATCTGAATCATTTCGGTTGCATCTTCAACACTCATGTTTTTTTTATTCACCAGATTTAAAAGAATATCATTTATTGTGTTTCCACCAAGTGTCATAGCATATTCAAGATTATCATCTATTTCATATAAGGCACTATCTTCAACACTATATAAGAATTTTCTACCATTCCTAGCAAATATCTTCGTAGGTTTAAATGTAATCATCCTATTCATATAGATTTATTTCTTTCTAATCTATTTATCTGCCAATAATATCCCAAGCTTGATGATCACACCAGATACACTTCCAATTAAAAACTGGTTTCTTTTCACTCATCTTTTTATTTATTTGTTTAAGCATCGTTTAATCCTCCATATCCTAAATATTAACATTTCAATATCAATCTACTTGATATGAATACTTCCTAATCGCCGTATCTATAAGTATTAAAGTTGCTGCACCAATAAAAGGTGTTAATTCCTGCATATTCTGGCTCATTATTATTTGTACAACAAATATTGAAACCAACACCCATGTCCATACAGCGTGACTAGATTTCTTTATAAAACCGATACTAATAATCAATAATGTAAAGCAAAAAATAATCACAATACTCCAGCCGAATTGAACTAACCATTTGCTGAAATCTGCTTTTGAAAAAGCATTTAAACTCAATTTCAAATGAGGTTCAACTAACACTAAAAAGTCTATACATATTATCTGAGTTATCAAAGCACTTAAAATAGTTAAAATCAAAATTAAAACAATTTTCGCAACCATCAACTTATATCTGCTTATTGAATAAGTAAATAATGTTAATATGGTTTTCTTACTATACTCATCTATTATTACTTTTTTTACTAAAACTGCTGCATATAACATATAACAATCAATAATTGCAGCTGTACTCATCCATATGTACTTTGAATAATTAACCGCTTTTTCATCCTCTAAACCAAACAATAATACTGTTGTAAAATAACACATAATTACTGTTATAAATAGGGGAATTACTATATATCGCTTACTATTTAATTTAGATAATTCTAATTGCAATAATAACTTCATATATTTTCTCCAACCACTTCAAAAAAGTACTCTTCTAATGTCTTTTTAACAACACCTATTTGATAAAGTTTTAAACTATTATTAACAAATAAGTCCGAGAAAAAAGAAGTATTATAAGACATATCATAAATTTGAACTTGTCCATCTTCTATAACTTTAAAATCTAGTATTCCTCTTTCTTCTAATAGAGTGGTTGCTTTTGATAAATCATCAACTCTTGCAACTATCTTATCTTTATTTTCTTTATGTATCTCTTTTAAAGCTTTTTCTTCTAATAGTCTACCTTCATTCATTATTCCAATATCTGTAGCAAGGCAATCCATCTCAGACAGTATATGACTTGAAATAATAATTGTAGTTCCCATTTTCTCATTTAGATGAATAAAAAGCTCTCTCATCTTTTTTATTCCATCTGGATCTAGGGCATTAATCGGTTCATCAAGAATAAGTAACTCTGGCATAACCATAATCGCTCTTGCTATTGCAAGTCGTTGTCTCATACCCATTGAATAATTTTCAACCTTCTTATCCGCTTCTTTTGTTAAATCCACCAAGTCAAGAATCTCATCTATTCTTTTCTTGTTATGATACCCCATATATTTGGAATGGATATGCAAATTTTCCTTACCTGAGAGACTGTCGTAAAAGCAAGGATACTCTATCAAAGAACCTGTTCTTTCCAACTCACGCATACCCATTCCTGCAGCGTTCCCCAATACCTGAAGATCCCCACCATCGATAGGAATTAAATTCATAATTGCTTTTAACAAAGTACTTTTACCAGCACCGTTTGGTCCAATCAAACCATATATACTATGTTTCGGAACATGAATATCTAATTCATTTATTACCTTCTTATTGCCATACCTCTTTACAATGTCACTTCCCAACACGCAATAATCCATTAGTTTTGTTCTCTCCTTCGAGTTATATAATAACATTAAAATTTGTATTTTTTGTTTCTAAATTCTAACTTTTTTCTAACAATAACTTAAAAATCGTCTTTTCATGTGGAATACTATTAACTCTAAGTTTAGCATTTAACTGTTCCGCAAGCTTACTACAAATCGACAATCCAAGGCCTGAACCATTATTATTCTTCTGTCTTACAGCCTTAGCCCTATAGTTTCTTTCAAAAATAAATTCCTGTTCATCCTTTTCGATTCCTTGACCATGATCTGTAACCTCTATGGATATAGTATCATCTGATTCTTTTACCGCTAAACCTAAGTACTTTCCGTCCATTCCATACTTTAGTGCATTATCAATTAAATTACGCAAGATACAGCATATGGCATTATAATCTGAAATAATCATGCTTGCTTTATCCTCAATCTGAACATTAACATAAATGCCATTTAGTTCTAAAACATCATAATATTCCATTAAAACTTCTTTACACAATCTATTAATATCAATCTGGTGTTTAGAAATTTCCATATCTCCTGATTGGATTTTTGCAATATCTAAAAATTGCATGATTCCCCTGTTAGTTTGTTCAGTTTTGATTTTAAGTTTCTTAAGTATTTGCTCTACTGACTTAATATTCTCGGGGTCTTCCTTAAGTCTTAATTGCAAAAGTTGTACATATCCAGAAAGAGTCGTAAGCGGTGTTTTTAGGTCATGTGATAAATCAACCATCATTTCTCGTAACTCTTTTTTTATAATTTTAAACTCCGCATTTTTTTTATAAACTCTTTCTAAAAAAACATTCACAGATACAGTTAACCTTTGTACCTGTTCATTATTTGTCCTAAAAAGCAAAAAACCTTTTTGTCCATCTAAGAGACTATCAAGTTCATCACATAAGTGATTCATCTCAGATTTAAATCTTTGTATCCGACAAAACTGCCAAAAAACAATCACAACGAGCGTAATTTCCAAAAACACCCTAATCATAATTAATCCTCCACAACTTTATAACCTATACCCCAAATAGTTTTTATATATTCATCATTACCATTCTTTATCTTACTTCTTAAGCGGTTCATATGTGTATTAAGCACATGTTCATTTCCATAATATGGTTCTTTCCAAATGTTCTGATATATGCTTTCCTTAGACAGAGCTCTCTTTCTGTTTTTGGCAAGATAAACCAAAATATCATACTCTGTACGCGTTAAATCAATTAGTTCCGTTCCTCTTTTAACAATACGTGCAGATAAATCAATAGTTAAATCTCTTAATGATATTGTATTTTCAATTGAAGCATGACTATCATATGTTGATACTCTTCTAATATTTGCCTTAATTCGTGCTGATAATTCAACTATAGAAAATGGCTTTGTCACATAATCATCTGCACCAAGAGATAGTCCAAATGCCTTATCTGCGTCACTGTTTTTTGATGTAATTATAATAATCGGAATAGTGCTAACTCTTCTTATTTTTTTAATGATTTCAAAACCATTCATATGTGGAAGCATTAAATCAACCAATACCAATGCATATTCTGAAACATCTATATCCTTACAAACAGAAACACCATCATTTAAAGCCAATACCTCATATCCTTCACCCTGTAAATAATCTAGCAACATTTCACGTATATCAGGATCGTCTTCAATAAGCAATATTTTCTTCATGCCTTAACCTCCGTATTAAAAAATTCCCCTTGTTTTTTACCTAAAAAAGGGCAAAAAACAAGAGGAATTATATATGACTTATCCATAAAAATCTATATTTTTTGCCCCTATATATTCTCTTATCTATACTCCAAAATATTTATCTTTTTCCTTTTTACTCTCAATAATCAGTATATCAAAGTAGGAAACCAAGGTCAAATTAAATACAAAAATATGGTAATATGCAACAAATATAATATACTTTTTGAAAACATTTCCTTAATAAAAACGTTGTATTTAACAAAAAAGGAGTGCAATTTTGCACTCCTTAAACTCCTAATAGAAACTGGGATATCTTTTAAAATATCCCCCCACTTATTTTTTAATAATTCTTATACTCTAGTCAATTTTCTTTTTTGTCTTTTTCTTTTTTTTAATTTAATCTTTTTCTAAATTTTTCTTTTTTGCTTACTTATTTAATTCAATATGAAACTTTTTAATGCCATTCTCTAAATAGCTAAAGTTATCAACAAAAATAATAGCAACTCTTTCTTTTCCATTTTTCTTTCTAAGTTCATCTTTGTAGAATAAAAACTCATCGTATTCATATGGAGCTGGTTTTACTCTAGGTCTAAATGTTGCTTTGTAAAGACGATTTAAATATTCAGTATCATATAAACCTGAAACTTCTTCTGTTTTAAACATATCCTTTACAAGACCTGCAGCGCCCTTTTCATCTAGAACAGCTAACCATTTTTCCATTTCAGCATCGTTAATATCTCTATTAAACGCAGCCTTATAAGTTCTAATAGTAAAACTCTTAGCATCACACTTAATACCAAAAAGAATTGTTTTTGAAGCAGTGAAACCTTTCTTATCTGTAGCCTTAACAAGAAGTTTGTACTTTCCCTCTTCAAGAGTCTTGAATGAAAGTTTATTGTTCATAGCTGTTTTCTTAAGGTTAAGTTTCTTAACTCCAGCTTTCTGCTCTTCAACTTCCTTGTCATCACTTGGCCAATTAGCAACCTGACCTAATTCGTCCTTAATACTTCCATCAACCTTAACAATTGCACAATCTACACTTACTAAGCTACGTTCAGATCTAACCTTTCCTGTAATGTCATACTCAGTGAATGACTCAAGGCTTATTGCACTGCCATCTCCAATTGCGATTTCTGATAAATCGATGTTGCTAGCTGCATCAACACTATGTAGTTTCTTAGGTACTACTACCCCTGTTACTAATAACGCTGCTGATAAAGCTATACCAGCAAATCTCTTAAAGTTTTTTGATATTGTCATCATATTATCCTCCAAATATTAACTATGATTTCAATATCCCTTGTTTCTACCGTTTCTAATTATATTACAGAAAACGATTTCTGTAAACAGTTTGTTAAAAAATCTTAAGAAATTAGTTTTCTTTTTGTTAGAAATTTACTAGCATTTCTTGGCACTTTTACAGTATTATGTAACAAATTGTTTCCTATTCATAATATGAATTTTCTATTTAAATTTGGGCTTTCCATACTCTCTTTCCATAGCTTTTTCTGAAACAACCCACTGTTTTCCAAACTTACATGCATCAATACCATTTATCAGTTTTCCATATGCAATTGCCTTACGTAATGTACTTTCGTTAAGTCCCCATAACGTAGTTGCATCTGTAAAAGCTATCAAACCATCAAAAGGACTCTTAACTCGATTCCCATTTTCAAATAATTCATCACAAGATAAATCTAAATCATCATTCCAAATTATTCCATATCCACCTGAATCAACTTCTACAGTTTCATATAATTCAGGTATATCCTCTAAACTTTTAAATACTGGTACCTCCTTAATCAAAGGCTTTAAGTCATATATTTTAGTTATACCCTCAGCAAATTGTACCATCAATTTGTAACCATCTAATGCACTAACTGCTTTAACTTTATGAAACATAACATCACCTCACTTACTTTAACGGAGATAATTTTTTAAACTCCTCCTCTATATAAAAACAATATCACGATAACGTGATATTGTCAATGCTTATTATAAATAAAACGGGAGCATTTATAAGCTCCCGTTTTCCTTATTTAGTTTTCTGCTTCTTACCTTTAATGCCCTTAGCTTTTAAAATTTCCTTATATTTTATACTCAATTTCTATTCCACTGCTCACCTTAGTCTCTCTTATGTCTTTTTGAGCAAATGAAATATAAATTAAGAATAGTCCAGCTACTAAAGCCGCAATTGTAAATCCAACCATGAACACTTTACGACCACTTTTTTCATACCAAACTAATTCTTCTGGATCATTAGGATTAATGCTAATTGAAACTCTTCCGCCTACATTTGGAACAACGGTATGGTTTTCATAAACAGCATCATATGCCGTATACTCCCTACCCTCATATTCATATTGGAACACCGGACATATAAGAATACCACCACCTGGTGTGGAATTATTATTTCCCGTTGAATAACTATGTCCAATACATAATGCATTTACCTTTTCGGAACACAACTTAGGTGTAGTTACAAACATATCAATTGAAGTAACTAAAAGCAAAACACCACACATAGTAAAAAATAATCCCATAAATATAATCACAGCAAATGCCGCACTATTAGTTGTAAAAAAAGCTGCACCCGTTCCAATCAAAACAAATGGGAATATAATTAAAAATGTCTTTAAAACCTTCTTCCCAAGTCTTGTTCCTGGATGTTTCGGCCCTGTAGACCATTTCTTTAAATTATCCCAACTAAACATTTGCTTAAAATCAATAGGGCCATTATCATCTTTAAAAAACTGGTTCCTATAATTTTTTTCATACTTCATAAACATACCCCCTACATAAATATTTACATTATTTTTACATATAAATACAAGTATATTTTCTTTGCTATAATATCTAATATATCATAAACCATAAGCAAATAACACCTAAAACTCCATAAAAAAATAGCGGGCCAATCACCCGCTATTTTCTTTATAGTTCTCGTGCTAAGAAATCCATATCTCCTAGCAATTTTATAACCTCAATTTTCTTTGGTTTATCTTCATACTGAATGAAAACTTCTTTCTTTTCAAGACTCACTTTGCAAGATAAACCATTAAGTTTATTAACTGCATCAGTAATCCTTTTTGCACAATTCATGCAATGCATTCCTTCAACACTTAATTTATAACTACCTATCGGTTTATGTAATTTTTTCTTTTTTATTTTAATCCTTTCTTCGCCGCAACAAGTCTGCCTAGTACATATCCTTTTTAGTAAAGGTTTAATAACTAATAAAATTATAACTCCAAGAATTAAAATAGTTAAAACGTCAATTATTTTCATTTAAGTTTATCACCTTTTATCCAATACACGCTTGGTGAAAGATTAAGTTTTGTACTTCCACAACCGCTACACCCACTACAATTACCTGAGCATCCTAAACTACCATTTTCAACGACTCTTTTTACATATCCAAGCTGCTCATATCTTTCAAGCTTAGCATATATAAACTCCTTCGATATATGTAGTTCTTCAGATAATTCAGGCATTGAAACTGTTTTTTTATTTAATAAAACCGATAATAATTCATCCATACAGACTCCTAAAAACATTTATTATAAATCAAAGCATTTGCTACATAAATAGATTTGCAACATGATATGTAATAGTTGCTAAAATTAAAGCTGTTACAAAGAAATAAGCACCAATTCTTGCTGTCCATTTAACTGAATGTGTTTCATTGTATGTTGAAACTACAGCCTGAAGACAAGGAATGTTAAATGTAACTGCAACCATGAATGCTAACGCCTCAGCCTTAGGAACTGCAGCAGCTACTACCTTAGCTACATTATCTGAAGCTGCAGCAAGCCCTGTAGTTGAATCAACTACGCTTCCACTATTAGTATAAATGGCAGAAAGAACACCAAGAACAGCTTCTTTTGAAATCATTGAAGCAATAAATGACATAAATGTCTGCCACTTAAGGCCAATGAAAGAAGTAACTGGTTCAAGAGCACTACCAACCTTATAAAGTATGCTTCCTTCTATTCCAGATTTTGAATAACTAAGGAAGAAGAATAATACACATACTATCACTTCAATACTAAATGCTTTCTTAAAAACATCCCACATTTTCATAAGAGAATTCTTAAAAATGAATCCCCATCTAGGTTTGTGATATGGTGGTAATTCCATAACAATACCCATTCTATTCTCTACAGGATTTAGCTTTCTACCAAATATCTTAGCCGTAAGAATAATATGTCCAATCATAATAGCAAATAATAAAAGCATTACTAAGAAACCACCTGTTGCACCAAAGAAAGCACTCGCAAGTGTTGGAATAACAACAAATGTTGCGCCACAAGGAATGGCCCAAGCTACAGAAATTGTTAGAATCTTCTGTCCCTGTGAATCAATAACTCTAGAACCTGATGTACTACCCATAGTACAACCAAATCCCATCATCATAGGCATAATGGCCTTACCCTGAAGTCCAATCTTTTCCATAGCTCTATCAAACACATATGATACTCTCGCCATATAACCTACTTCTTCTAAAATACCAAATACAAAATTCATGGCAAATATAAAACCAACCATGGATATAACCCAGCCAAGAGATGTAACCAAAGTTGCTTTTATAAAATGAACAATTTCAGCAGAAGCACCCATCTTAGCGATTGTTTTATCAATCAATGGATTTAAAATTCCAGGTGTACTACCACCTAGTGCCATAATAGGAAGTGCAACAATCATTGCAGCTGCTAAGGATAAAATCATGAATCCAATAGCAACCCACTTACCACTTCTAGGTCCAATCGCCTTTCTATCAAACTTTGTAAGAAGATCTGAAGCAGTCTTTTCATTTCTAACAACGCCATCAAGCATGCTTTCAATCCACTTAAATCTAACATCACTAGTTTTAAGTGCGCCATCAGCACTTCCTTTAATATTAGTCTTTCCCTTAATTGCAAGTTCTCTTAAAACTTCTTCATCCTCTTCAATCATCTTCATTGCAATCCACTCTTTTGGTCTTCTTGGCTTAGCAATAACTGAAGCGATTTCTAAGTTCTTATTAAACTCCTCTGAAATTTCACTTTTTCTTACTATCTCAGCAAATACTTCCGTATTCAACGTTTTATTTAAGCTAATGGATTTTTCCATGGCATTATAGAAATTATCGTAACTATTCTTATCATATGCAACCATGCTACATACTTCAATTCCAAGTTTTTCTGAAAGCTTTTTAGTATCAATCTTTTTACCCTTAGTCTTAGCAACATCAGTCATTGTAAGTACAAGCATTGCTGGAGTTTTCATACCAACATAATCTGATAACATATATAAACTACGTTCAAGCTGTGAAGCATCAGCAAGGATACAAACAAGATCTAAGTCTTCCTTAGCAATATAATCTCTTGTAACAATTTCTTCGTCAGAATTTGCTGAAAGTGAATATGAACCTGGAAGGTCTGCAATCTTATAAGTTATGTTGTTATGTGTAAATTCACCTTCTTTTTTCTCAACTGTTTTACCGGGCCAGTTACCAACATGTTGATGCATACCAGTAAGTGTATTGAATATTGTGGATTTACCTGAGTTAGGCTGTCCAAGTAAAGCTATATTTCTAAGTTCACCCATTACTTTTCCACCTCCACATGAATATTCTCTGATTCCTTTCGATTAAGAGCAATCATGGTATCCCTACCGTAAATCAACAAAGGTTTCTTTTTAACATTCTGAAGCATCTCAATCTTACATCCTACATTTAAACCTATGGATGTAATTCTAGATAAGTACCTTCTGTCACCATCGATTTTTACAATCATGGCGCTTTGTCCTGTCATTAACTGTGTTAAATTCATTTTTAATTCTCCTGTTATTTTTATATTACCCCTTTACATTTTGCCTTCTTTAGCCTAAACTATTATAAGTTAGCATATGCTAACTTTCTATGCCAATATAACAAAAAAGGACATTTTAACATCTAGTTTTATTCAGCATAAAACTAATTATTTTATAAACAATTGCATTTAACAAATCGGGAAATTATATGAAATATATAGATAGTAAAAATACTTTCTTTAATCATTATGCAAATGATTTGAAAGAAATAAAAAAAGTACATACAAATCAAAAATCTGGATATATCGATAATACATACTATCCTTTTTATCCAGGTATATTCGTATGCTCAAATGAAGTTCACACAAATCACATCTCCATGAAAAATTTCAATTATACGAATGATATTTTTCTAATAAATTATTGCATATCTGGTAGATGTGAATTTCATGTTACTAAAGATAAATATCTCTATATGAAGAATAATTATACCAGCATTGGAACCTTAACCATTACAGATTCATTTTACTATCCAACTGGTTACTATCTTGGATTTGAAGTATACATTTGCGAAGATTTATTAACAGATGAAACTAAAACAATACTTGAAAATTTCAATATAGATTTAAAAAAGTTAAAACAAAAATATGATAATGACGAACATTTAACCTTACTTGAAACAAATAATAATATTCAGCACCTATGGCTTGAAATTCATAATCATAAGAACCCACCTATTGGACTTATTCGACTTAACATACTTAAGATATTATATGAACTACTTCATGAAAAAAATGTTGAAAGAGCAAATAGCTCATACCTAACTAAAAATCAAGCTAAGATTGCAAAACATGTTCATGATATATTAACAGCTGATATATCAAAACATATACCAATTCGTGAAATCTCAACACACACTAGTATAAGTGAAACCAGTTTAAAGAATTATTTCAACTCCATGTATGGTATGAATGTTTCAGATTATATGAGAATTCTAAGACTAAAAAAAGCAGCTGAATTGCTGCTTAACACAAATATATCCATAGCCGAAATTTCAGAGAAATGTGGCTACAGTAACCAGGGAAGATTCGCCAAAGCATTCAAAGAACACTTTGGCTTACTTCCACTGGAATATAGACATTCAAAAATATAGAGGAATTTTGTATATCACAAAATTCCTCTATATTTCTTAGTATCACTATGATACTAACTATATTTAATCTACTAGTTCAAACTCAGTTGCTGGATACAAACTAAATAATGCACCTTTTTCCGTCATACCACCATAGTATAAACCAGACTTATTGTTTGCTCTTTCAAAAAAAGTTTTATTTGTATGTATTTCCTTGCCGTTATCAAGCTGTAGATAGTAATAATACGTGGTTGTTGTATGACTATCAGAACCAGATGTAGTTGTCTTAGTCTCAACACGAGTTGATACTATATTAAGTTCATAAAAAGCATACTTTGCATTTTCATTATCAGCATCTCTTTTACTTGCAAATTTCACTTCCTCGAAAAAGTTAATACAGAATAAAACCATGATTCCGAAAGTAACTATAATCACTCCAGTAACCAAAGATTTATTTTTAAAAGGTAATATAGATGCAATATCAAACATCGAAACAAGTGCATAAATTAGACATAAAATAATAGCTCCAGCAAATGCCGTAATTATATCCTTAAATATCTTATCACCTTCTTTAGTATTCTTAAGATATTGATCGTGGTCTTCTTCTAAAATATCCTTGGTAAGCTTATACTTACCTTCTTCATTTACCATCTTTTCATATCTTGCCTTTTCTATTTTTGCTTGTTTTTCTTGTTTAATAAATGCCTTTCCCATTGTTACCGCTATGATAACAAAGAAAATCATAAAACCTATTACGAATTGCTTTCTATTATTTCCCCTCATAAAACACCTCCTATTTAGTTAGTTTCATTTCGATACTAACTCTAAATTTATTCTACTCAATACTCTCACTTTAATATAAATTTTCCTGTTCATCTTCACCCTCATTCAAATAAACAGGTATTCCATTAACCTTCATATCCTCAGTAATTTCAATAACAAGACACTTCTTACCATCAATCATTTTTGTATTAATAATGTCTGTTCTCTTACTGCTAACACGAAGAAGCATATTCTTATTCTTAACTTCAAAATTTCTTGTAGGTGCCACATTATCAGCAAATAGCTTTTCTTCCACCTTTACAGTTGGCACATACTCTTCCTTAGTAGCATGCACTACATCAAGATTCTCATCAGAGATTTCAACTCTTGCCTGCTTCTCATAAAGTCTCTTCATGTCAAACTGCTCATCAAACTTCTTATCAAAAACTTCAAGTCTGTTATCAGAAACACCACTTCTTTCAAAAGCATCTCTCATAGATTCCTTATCAAGAAATACAGCCTGTCCCGGAACTTCAGTCTTCTTATTCTTAACAGTTTCCTTTAAATTCTCCTGAATTGAAAGTACTGTATCAAATGTTGATTCATCACCTAAAACCTCAGATACAAACTCAGTAAATCCTTCCTTCTGCTGCTTAGCTGGGAGAGTAACTGAAACACCTAACACTTTTTCAAGGAATGAATCCTGTAACTGATCTGTTCTCTTTGAAAAAGATAAAACCGCATTATCATCACTACTTCTTCCATTAAACTCTGGAAATAAAAATCCAGTATCAGGAAGTTCTACCGCAAATATTTGCTTCAATGTATGAATCTCACCAAGTGCATCATCAAATCCAAGTCCCGGTTTAGTAAGCTTCATAGGACAAATACTACAAAGAATATATTTAAATACTTCATCAGAAGCATCATCCATTTCAAGTCCATCCGAACTAATTCCAGGTACATCATATGCCTGATATATAAGTAAAATCAAGTAATTACCTGTATAGTTATAATTTGCAATTACCTTATCATAAAACTCATCTAAAACTACATCATCTTTAAGTTCTGACTTTCTAAGTTTATTAAGTAAGTCCTTGCCTAAATTATTAGAAGTGCTACTAACTACTGCATCACTATTTACCGGCTCATCCTCTTTATCACCTGCTACAAATTCCATGTCTATTAAGTTCTTACCAGGTGTACCAGAAAGAGTTCTTCTAAATATTTCAAGATACTTATGCATCTCCTCTTCAGGAAGATTATAAAAAGAATCACTAAATGTCTTAACTTTCTTCTTCTCACCATTAACATAGCATCCTACAAGCCTGTTAATTCCACACTCCTGTATAGTATCATATAACGACTTAATCTCATTTATTTCCTTCTTAATCATATTCTGTCCATCCTTTATGTATGAATTTTGTATTTTTTCTTTGTTTTATCCTTTAATTATTCTATTTAACCTCACGTATAATAATACCATATTTTTATAGCTATCGTAAATAATCAACTTGTTTATCTGGTTTTACGGGGCAAATCTACGCTATGGCCTGTTTAACCCGTAATCTACCCATAACTCTTGAATTTCAAACTCAATTTATTTACAATCAAACTATATAATAGTTTTACGGGGGTATACTATGAATAATTTAGAGCCAAAGAAATTAGCATTACTTAGAATGCTGCAAATATATGAGGAATATACAGATTGTGATCATACGCTCACTCAGGAGGAGATATCAAAGAAGCTTGAAAATGAATATGGTATTTCGATTGATAGAAAAACCATATCAAGAAACATTTCTCTTTTGCGTGAAGCAGGTTATGAAATTGAACAAGGGAAGGTTGGAACTTACCTGGGTGAGAGGGCATTTGCTGATGCGGAAATAAGAACTTTAATTGATAGTGTTCTTTCCAGCAAATATATCCCCAGCAAATACTCAAAAGACCTTATAGAGAAACTTTGTGCTCTGACGAGTAAACATTTTAGTTCACACGTTAAGCACATCCACTCAGTTAAGAATTGGAATAAGACAGATAATCAGTCGCTTTTCTATAATGTTGAGCTTATTGACGAAGCTATCAACAAGAAAAAGCAACTTAATTTTGATTATAATAAATACGGTATTGATAAGAAATTCCACAAAACTGCGAACCATCAAGTTAGTCCATACCAGCTTATAATTCACAACCAGCGATACTATCTGATGGCGCAAAATGAAAAATACAAATCACTGATTTACTATAGACTTGACCATATTACTAATATGACCATCACAGATGAAAAGCTATCACCTATAACATCAGTCAAAGGTTATGAAAAAGGCATAAGTTACAAGGATATATCGTCACAGCTTCCATATATGTATTCGGATACGCCAGAACGTGTTGAGTTTATAGCTGAAAACCATCTTATCGATGACATCATCGAATGGTTTGGGAAGGACTTAACCGTAACATGCATTGATGATAACCACATCAAAGTTTCACTTATGGTAAGCAAGCAGGCAATGAGCATTTGGGCATTACAATACTGCCAATACATGGAAATCACAAAACCAAAAGATCTGCGTGAAAGTGTAAAAAATGCGTTGATACATGCGGCGGAGAAGTATAAATAAAAACCAGCCTTATGGCTGGTTTTTATTATCATACAATATCATCATCTAATAAAAATTGCTCTATACCAATATATTATACATCCTATTTATCTTTTCAAGTTTTTTTACGGTTATCCGCATTTTTTTCATATACAGCATAATAATATATCATATCTTCTCGACTCACAATCTTGAAATACATCATTTCACTTTTATGATACCTTTTTAATGCAATTGATGTTACACAAATTTTACATAAAACATCTATATTTTCTCTGCATTAATAATCTTATCAATAGCTTTTCTAAAAGAATCAAAATATATATTATTACACATATTTGGATTAATATACTCATTCGTATCATAATTCCAATACCAAAAATTTTTTGTTTCAAAAACATATCCTACTCCCCCATGTAAAATTAAATATTTCGTTTGCTTTTCCTTTAATTTTCACTTCGCTAACTAATTCTTCATTATCAAATAAAGAATTATATGTATATATCTTCAATGAATTTTGATTTTTTGTTGCATTGTTCCCAAGCGATGCAACATTATATGTTTCTTCAATTATATTCTTAACAAATTCCTTATTATACTTTTCTTTTTTCGAACCAGCTTTTATAAATATTTCACTTTCTAATGAATCCTTAACAATTCCCTTCAAAATATATTTTCTATAGTCATTTTTTTCTCTACTTGCAGGATGTGGCAATTGATATAATTGGTAACACAAATCTATTTTGCTATGTTCCAAGTATTCTTTAATAAGCCAATGAGCATTTCCACCAAAAGCAAAAATTCGTAATGGTTGTAAATTCCCATTCTTGTCACATAATGCTTTTATTTCCTTTAATAAAACATTATCCAGACACTTACATTTATATTCTTTAGGATATTCAAATGTATTTTTATATTTTGTCTCCACAAATTTACCATTTTCATACCTAGCATCTGTCATTGCACATTTCACCGCATTTGTAAGATATGCATTTCCTAATTTAAATTGTTTTATCAAAGACATAACCATATTTCCATATTCACCCTGAATATAAAAACTATCTCCATCATACTCTTCTAATTTCTTTCTATTACAATTTTCACCTATCCAATACCACTCTTTTGAAACTCTTTTCCCTTCTTCATTTTCATCACATGATAAATAATCGTATATATCATAATTTAAACTAGGATTCTCCATCAAAAACAAAACAGGATCATCATTCCATTCACTTATTAGTTTTTTTATATCATCATCATTCAAATCAAAAGACCTTAAAAAATCTATCGTATGAGAACCATGAGATATATTAGTTAATTTAAAACCCGACTCCAGACTTTCACATCTCTTTAATTTATCACATATCGTACAATAATTCTCAACATTTTTTAATCTGTCATCATTTTTTTCAAACCCATACTTATACACATCTTCTCTGTATGCATCATTGTATTTAATAACTTCATTAAAACTTATATTATGTAGTCTTTCTACAATTTCTTTTAAATGATTATAATCTCTCATATCCCTTACCTCCTAAAATAAAACTAATATCATTCAAAGCATAAATATGCTTTCAACAATATTAACGTACAAGGAATTAAATTTACTCCACTTAAACAAATTTTTTTATCTATTTTACGAACATTACCATACTTCTACTCTACCACCTTCACTAGCCATCTTCAACCGGTTAATCTTCACTTTACTTTTTTCGAAAAAATCTTTCTCAGTTCCCTGTAAGTTAAGGTTTTGTTATACATCAATTCACACACCAATTCGTATAAAACTTCTATGTTTTCTACGATGATTTTCTTGGCGTCACTGTAACATCTTTCAAGTTCTGAAACTACCATTCGTTCCATATTTCCTCGCGAATATTCTGATGGCATACCGAAATCATATGCCGAGAATCCAGACGTACAATTTTGACCTATCATATTTTCTAATATGGATGTTGCTATCTTTATATCCGCCCTACATCCTACATCAGCATCACCATAATAAATTTCCGTTGCTGCTTTACCGGCAAGTTTTCTTATAACATCGTTTCTTTGCGCATTTGCTGAATAATCAAAGTCCTCATTTTGCTCAATAACCACAACTCCTTTTTCACCACTTACCGAACAGAAGACTGAAATCAAACTGACTGAATTCGGTGTTAAAATTTCAGAAACTAACGCATGCCCTGCCTCATGTACTGCAACTCTTTCCATGTTTTTCTCTACTATTGGATTAATGAATTCCGGTGCGTCATGTATCAATCTTAAATATGCCTTTATCAAATCATCCTGCTCAATCTTTTCTCGTTCATCAAATCCAGCATATATTGCCGCTTCATTCACTATTGTCTCAAGTTCAGCACAAGAAAGGCCTGTAAAAATCTTTGTAATTTCATCCATATTGATTTTTCCAACACATTTCTTCTGACTAAGATAATGCTCAATAATCTTTCTTGCCTCTTCATTTTTAGGCTTTCTCATCCTGATTATCTTATCAAAACGCCCCGACCTAATAAGCGAATCCGGCAAACAGTACTTATCATTTACCGTAGCTAAAACAAACACATTATCATCCCTGCACTCATCGACGCTTGCCTGAACGGTAACATATTCTTCAACATCACAGTGACATTCATCTTCATTTGCAAACTTATCCATATCATCTAAAAAAACGATACTATACGGACTCTTTCTAGCCCTAGCAAATGCTTCCCTTATCTCATCTAAAAACGCTCCATCAGATTTATCCTTTCTAACAACAACCACCTTACGTCCACTCTCTTTAGCAAATGCCTCAGCCATCAAAGATTTACCAATTCCAGGTACCCCCTCAAGTAAAATTCCTCTTGGCATCGCAACCCCTAGTTCCATATATTTCTCAGGATTCTTCAAAATATCACAGAACCTAATCAAATCAATTTTCACATCATCATAACCAATAATTTTATCAAATTCACTCATATATCTCTCCTCCTTTCTTATCCTTATACTACCAACACCAATGTCCAAATTTTGGTACATAAAAAAGGAGCACCAACGTGCTCCTTTACAATCATCAATACTAAGTGTAAGTGAATAGACCGACGTATCAATATCCATGGTTGATCTTAAGTCTATTCCCAACAATGAAGATACTAACATTCCACCTTTTATTACAAAATTGTCCTTATATTTTGATAAGGACAACCTCTCCATAAAACGTTCCATAAAAAATATTCTTATATACGATTTTGCTATATTATCATTTCCATTAGATACATTTCTAACCTTAGCTTTTAACTGTGTGGCGTTATTTATCATACTAACACCTCCACATACATCATAATTTCATCATAAACTCCAAGTTTTTCTGCATACTTAACAAGTCTTGAAAGGTCTTTATCCTTACTCCTCATATATTCTAAAATCGCTGTCTGATAATTTTGAACGTCAATTTTCCCTCTACTTTTTACTAAATCACAAATGCAACGTTCTTTATCATAACAGTTAACCGTATTTCCAAAAATGGTCTTTACTTCAGTAATTCCTAAATCGTAGTTTTCTTCTTTCTCCTGATGAACAACAACTCCTTTTTCTCTCAACCGACTGCCACTGAATCCTTTAGGCACACTAACTCTTATATCATTATATTCCCTATCAATTAATACATGTAAGCTAAGAGCCGTCTCTCCAGAAAACACAGCCTTAGGATAACACTTCTGTAAGATAAATAAATCATCTTGCCAAGTATCCGAAGTAATATAAATTCCCTGAGCCACTCGCTCTAAATTATATTTTTTCACAAACTGTGCTAAATACGTTCTAGAAATATTTTCTTTCTCAACATCACTAGTATACAAATATCCATTATTCTTCTTAATCAATTCATTCATAACATCAAATTTATTCATATTATCCTCCTTTCCTTTTTGTTTACATTTGTGCTACTTTATATCATTTTTATATCACAGTTGTAAACATAATTCAAGTAAAAAATACCGTCATGTTATAACATAACGGTGTTTTCAAAATATTGCCTTTTTTTATATTTTATGCAGTAACTTATAATTTCAATTTTACTAATAAAACTATATAATAAGAAAAACTTACCACAAAGCAAGCGGCATTTCTGCCGCTTGCTCTTAATCTTTGTATTATTTTACAACATATTTATTTGTCTTAGCTTTCTTAAGAAGCTTCTTATATTTTTTCTTTAATTTCTTAGGAACCTTAATAGTAAGTTTCTTACCGCCCTTTCTGTAGAACGCCTTCTTACCAACTTTCTTAAGTACCTTTGAATTGATTGTTACTTTCTTAAGTTTCTTACAGTTAGCAAATGCATTTGCTCCAATCTTCTTAACATTCTTTCCAATTACAACTGAAGTAATCTTCTTATTACCCTTGAATGCCTTAGCTCCAATTGAAGTTACTTTATATGTTACACCATCGATTGTAACCTTAGCAGCAATCTTAATCTTTTTAAGTGATTTCTTGTTAAAACCTACAACGCTAACTTCACCAACTTTACCATCCTTGCTTCCAGCTTTAGTTACTTTGTAGATATAGTCACTATTCTTAATAGTTGCTCCCACCTTTAGAGTTTCTGCTTTAACTACTGGTTTTTCTATAGTAAAACTAAGTTCCTTTTTACCTGTAAAAATACCTTTACCAGTAACTGTTACTTTAGCTGTTCCAAGATTAATATTATTGCTATATGTAACTGTATAGTCAGTGCCTTCTACAAGACCATCAACATTAACTGCTGGTTTCTTTTCTTTTCCATCATATACACACTTTGTATATTCAAGACTACATTCAACCTTGCTCATGTCAATTGTTGAACCCTTTTGGATGTTGGCTTTATCAGATATAAATAAAATTGCTTTTTCAGGATTATACTCTTCACCTGTTGTAAATAAGCCTATCCATTTATCCTCTAATGGTTTCTGAAGTCTTTCCGGCTTCACAATATAAATATTTCCACCTTTAACATTGATTTCATGAGTTGATTCAATTGCATTATACCCAGAAATATCTTCATCCTTTACATCTCCGTCTGGCTCAACATATTTTATAAATATTGTTCCACCATTAATTCTTACATAATCTTTTCCGTAAAGAGCAGCTTTATAAAATGGATCGTAGCCCGCCATACCGAATATTTTTAATGAAGCACGTATACTTCCTCCATTAACTTCAGCATAATTTGCAGCCAAAAGATCTCTATAACATGTTGCATCAGCCACATCAATTTGACCACCATTAACATATAGGTAATTTGTCCTTAATATGTTGTTTTCTTTTTGAATACCGGAATAAACAAACTTTCCACCATCCATAATGAAGATATTAACATCAAAAACGTTATTTTTTGTTCTAACACTTGATTCTATTGTAGGACCATTCACTCTGCATACTTTGTCCGTATTAGCCTCCATCATATCAATAATAGTATAAGGAGCAAATTCGTCTGTTTTAGTTTTAAAAGTCAATTTTCCATTTCCAGTAAATACGATTGATTCAAAACTATATAATAATGATTCACTATCAGCTGTTATGGTATTTGCTCCAAGTACTTTTATTTCAACTAATCCATCTGAAAAAATATTGTCAGTTTCAGTAGCTATTCCAAGTGCATATGGAATATTTGCATTATTCATTGTTAATACATAATTATTTTCATCATATTTTAAACCCGCAATCGAATTATCTGTTTGCGATAATTTTTTTGGATTAGATAAGCTCTCCCCATACCAAACATCAACTACTGGTTTTTTAGTTGCCTTAATCAAATTAACATTATATTCAACCAAGTTTTCTTCGTCAAATAAGTATGTGGAGAAATAATACTCTTCACCCTTTTTTAACTTAATAAAGATTTCAGCATTATAATAATTTCCAGTTTTTGCATAATCAATAAATTCTCCGCCAATCTGACTCATAGAATCATAATTTTCAATTAATTTGCCATCCTTATCCAATACTTCAATCACTGGATCATTAGATTTAGCGTCCGTATATAAATACATTAATTCATCCGTTGAAGAAACATATTTAAAATACTTCTTATTTTCCTTACTTGCATCCTTTACTTTTACGCTATCTCCTGCCTTTGTGAGAGTACCTATTACATTAGGTTTAAACTCTTCAGCATTTACATTTTTATCCGAAAACAAAAATGCACCTGCAACCATACATGTCATCAATACAATACTTTTAATTTTCTTCATTACAACTCTCCTTATAATTTATACTATATTCTAACATAATATATATACTACAAATTACAAACTGCGTAAAGTGGAATATTTACCATCCACTCCCGATTAAAAAGACGGGATTTACTCCCGTCCTCACCTTATGCCATCTTGCCCATAACATCTACAAGTCTTTCAAAATATACTTTAAAATCTTCACTATTTATTCGTGTATCGCTACCTGCCCAAGCTGTAGCATGGTACTTTTTTCCATCACATTCTACGAAGTCTTTAAGACCGCGCTTAACTACAAAATCCGAAAAATCTTCGAATGAGCATAACCAAGCAAATGTATGTAGATTAAGGTAAGCCTTGCTAAGTCTACATGCATCCTCTATCTTTTTATATGCTCCCATTGAAAAGTTTCTGCCGTGTCTAACTTCATGACCAATAACATCATAAAACTTCTCAATATCTAAAAGAGTCAAATCAATTCTATCCTTAAATACAGCATAACGAAGCTGATTAATACTCGTCGCATAAGAAGGCCAAATCAATAAGTCAAAACGGTTCTTTCTAAGTAACTTATACAAACCATCTCTACCAAGAGACTCTTCATAAACATCTGGGTATAATTCAAGCATCTTATCAATGGTCTTAATACTACATACACCATCCGATGCTAAATTAATACTTATCTCATCCCCCTCACCATTAAGAAATGGATGAATTACCTGAACATCCTCCATATAGGAACAATCCGGATCCTTATACTCGCCCTTTCTTCTAAGATTTTTTCTTACAATCTCATCGTACTTTTTTCTAGCCTCATCAACCGTCATTTTTCTACCTTACTTTCATCAAAACATTCTTTCAAACTTAATTTAATTCTTTTCTTGAAAAACTCAAAATACAGTCTGGCTCATTGCTTCCAAATATTTCATCTCCCCACGCAAGCCATATATCACCACATGCAGTATCATTCCAAAGCACTCCTGTATATCCATTCTGCTCAGGTGTGAATGTCATATTAGGTGAACCATACTTTTTTTCTAATTTTTTATAAAGTCTGTCGTAACTATCACTACTTTCATTAGCCGAAGGATCATTATCCTCAACAATATTAAGATCACAATTCTTATGAAATCCTACTGTATATACTTTTTTATTTTCAATATCACTGTCAATGGACATGCTATTAAATCTTTCTTTTAACACTGAAATACCGTCCTGATAATCAAATCGATTTTTCTCACACATCCTATTTAAGGCATTCATTGTATCTCCCTCATTAATAGCATTTGTTGCTTTTCCAAAAACACTTTCTAAATATGCCGATACCTTGTCATATCCTCTTTTAAAAACCTTCTTATAAAGGTGTTTATAAAACGCTATCTTATCAGTTGAATAAGCTGTATCAGTTGTCGACTCTTTCTTCGTTGTATTTTCTATATGTAAAGCTTCAGTTGTTTCCTCTGTCTGAATTTCTTCAGTTGTTTCTTCCATTCCTAGTATTTTTTTCCAGAAATCATCCTTTTCTCCAGTTGTGCCATCGGATGAGGATCTTTCCTGATTTGTTTCACTCTCCTGATTTGTCGTGCTCTCCTGGTATGTTACGCTCTCTTCTGCTTCATAAGTTTCCTTAGATTCTTCTTTCGTTTCCTCAGCTACTTTGCTATCATTCCCCTTAGTACATCCAATAGTCTCAAATGCCATCACAGTCGCCACTGCCACTATTAAAATTCTCTTGTTCATTTATACTCCTTTTTTATCGTACTTTTTAATTACACAACTCATAGTATATCATATTATTTTATATCTACAAATCACCAAAACCACTATGCTTGTTTTGGGATTGTATCACGGTCGTCAAACGCTCGAAAGCAAGCTTTCAATACTTTCCTCGTCGTATAAACAAAAAAACAACACGGGCTTAAAAGCCCATGCTGCTTATATTTATAAATCTCGACCAAAGATTATAATTAATCAAACTTACTTCACTGTATTAATCTTAACTACTTTCTGCTTTGACCAAGGTCCATATGCTGTACATACCCCCTTCGTGAAAACAGTTCTAATCTTAATCTTTTCTGATTTCTTAGCCGAAAGTTTTCCTTTGTATACATAAAGAAGTTTATTATTCTTAATGTACCACTGGTTATTGTATGCATCCTTCTTTCCAGAACTTGGTTCGTAGTACTTTGCACCCTTAACCTTGCTATACTTAATAACCACATCAGCAAATGATTGGTTTCCTTCAGTTCTGTAAAATGGCCAACCATGTGTATCAATGTAACGCTTCTTATATGGCTTAACATAACGAGTCTTACCCTTTTGCTTAACTGATTTAATCTTAGGCTTCTTAGCTGGAGCTGTAAATACTTTCACTTCACTACCCATGCTAGAATTTACGATTTTACTTCCCTTTTTATAACATGCTTCAATCTTAATTGTAAACTTCTTATTTGCTTTTGTTTTAATTGTTAACTTATTGCTTGATGTTGTCTTAAACATCTTCCACTTCTTACCATTCTTCTGATAAAGTTTATAGAAGTTGCCTGTGTCCTTCCAGTTTAAAACTATTGAAGCCTTACTCTTAGATTTTGTTGTTGCAACAGCGCTATCAATCTGTGTTGGCCCAGGAACAACATTAATAGTTACTGTAAACTTAACACCTTCTGAAGTTGTTGCAATTCCAGTAAATTTACCTAGTTTACTTGTATCAACAAGTGGCTTGTTCTTTGGAGTATATTCCTTTTTATCTACATCATAATTTGTAAGTGCTCCAGAATAAGTAATTTTAGATTCATTATCAACAGGATCCATATTTATAGTAATCTGCTTCTTAGAGCCCTTATAAACTGTATATGTTTTATCTCCTGAGAGTTTCTTAATATCCTTAAAATCTCTAGATTTAATATTAATAATATATTCAACACCAGCACTTGCACCTCTTACCTTCAAAAGATAAGTTCCTTTATTTAAAAGATACTCGTTACTTGCCTGTAAAAGATCGGAAGTATTTGCTAATTCTCCAGTACTGGTACTTACACCCTTATAAAGAACAACTGTTGAACCACTACCAATATCCAAATGATAATATGCTTTTTCATTAACTACTAATTTATAATAATAATCGTATTTCTTTCCACCATTTTCTACCTGTAACCATGTAATCTTTGAGCTCTTACCATCCGCTGGTAAGTTAACTGCTTCTGGTTTTGACTCTTCATTATTAGTCACGATTGGATAAGTGTTGAATGTGATTTGCTTAGTAGAACCACTACTCATCGCTTTTACAGATAAGTAATATGTTCCAGCCTTCATCTCTTCCGATTTCCATTTATATTTTTCAAATGTTCCATCAGATTTAGAAACAGTTGAAACAGCATTATACGATGAATCATATACTACAATTTCAAATTTATCACTTAAATTACCAGCATCAAATTCAATATTTGCTGCTGTAGGAAGCACAAATTTGTAATAGTCATAAGTTGAAGTATTGCTAGGAATGTTAAGCTTAGCGCCACTATTAATCAAAGTGGCTCCAGCATATACTGACTCTTGTATCAAAACATCTAAAGACTTAACCTTATAACCTATTTGATATGTATAAGGTGCAGCATCAGGTACCTGAGTCATATCAATTGCTATATTTACATCTTTACACTTCAAAATAAAATTAATATTTTTAGCAACAGAATATCCTTTTTTCAAATCGACATACGCTTGAACAGTATATTCAAATCCCTCTACCAAGGCATCACTTTCGCCATTATAAACTTGTTCTTCACCCTTACTATTCTTACAACTAACTATACCAAAAGAAGCATAATCTACTCCCTCTGTAGATGAACTAAATGGGCTTGCTCCACCTGTAATACCTGTTATTTCTCCTGCAGCTAAATTAAAATTAGGTATCTCAATTTCAATCTGCGAAATCACTTTGTCATCTGCATCAACCTGCTGATTAAGTCCAAGATTTGCATCACCTAAAATTCCTAATGTCATGCATACGGACATTGCAACTGCTGCAATTTTCTTAAATTTTATCATTTTTTGACCCCTTTCATACATTATTTGCAACTAAATCATGAATTTTATATTTTAATAATATTTTCATAATCAATGCTTATACCTTACCCATTTATTATACTACAAATTATTTGTGATGTCTGTAGAATATATAATTTCATTTCAATCACCGAAACTGCTACACTTGTCTTAATCTTCATATCTTTTACTTTCAAGATATTCATTATAATTTGCATTTGCTGCTTCACTTGCTTTCTTTTCCTTCCATCTACCAATATCAGAACATATTGCAAGCATTTCATCAACTACCATTTCTACCTTTTTGGGTTTGACATTCTGTAGGTAAACTGTCATACGATACATAGCCTGTGGGCTTCCTAAATTCTTAGCAAATGCATCACCTAATTCCTCTGGAAATCCAAGTGCTATGATTTCTCTAATCAATTTTTCTTTTGCCTCAATCCATTTTCTTTTATCATAATCCATATATTTTCCTTATAAAACCTATAATTTATCGCTACATTGTGATAATCTATCACAAAAAAATAGGTAATACAAGTCAATCTCTTGCATTTTACTAGCATATTTTTCCGTTTTTATCGCATTTTATGAGAGTTTAACTTATATAACCACGCTCAAGATTCGCCAAACTCACTAACGAACTTCTTGAATATCATACCAAAAATATTGTATAATTTACTTAGGTATTTGTTGTAAACCATTGTTTTATTTTGGGGGCAAAATTATGGTTAGATGGGGAAATTTTTCTAAGGTAGCAGCTATATCTCTAGCTGCAATAATGTCAATTACAATTCCAAAAATAAATATTACAAAACTATATGCAGAGAATGTCTCCGGTGGCGATTATGAAGACTTGGCTATTAATCCAATAGGCGGTGAAGGATACTCGGCAGTCCTTTATGATAACACCAACGGACTTCCAACCTCTGAAGCAAATGCTATCGCAGAAACCGAAGAAGGTTTCATTTGGATTGGAAGTTACAGCGGACTTATCAGATATGACGGAAATACATTTGAAAGAGTTGATTCTACCACTGGTATTGCAAGCGTTGTAAGTTTGTATGTGGATAGCAAGAACAGACTTTGGATTGGCACTAATGATAGCGGTATTGCTGTTATGGAGAACGGAAAGTACACCATGTTCAAAGATTCAAAAGAACTTAAATCCTCCTCCATCAGGGCTATTGTTGAAGATGATGAAGGTAACATTTTCATCGCCACAACAAATGGTCTTGGCATGATTGATACTAACATGAAACTTCATGCAATTGATGAAAGTCAATTAAATGACGAGTATATTCAGGAGTTACGTAAAGGTAGTGATGGAACCATCTATGGCAATACTCTTTCCGGCGCAGTTTTTCTAATTAAAGATAAGAAAGTCACTGAATTCTATGACGGAACCAAAATGGGAATGGGACCTATTTCTACAATTCTTCCTGATTCAAAGAATAAAGATAAAATCTATTTAGGTAGCGATAATACTCTAATTTATTATGGCCACCTAGGAGATACACTTGATAAATTTGAGGAAATTAATGTTGAACCACTATCAAGCATTAATTCCATTGAACATTTCCATGATCAATTATGGATTACTTCTGACAGAGGAATTGGAATTCTTAAAGATCGAGAATTTCAACTTGTTAAAAACATTCCTCTCAACAATTCAATTGACCGTATGATGGCAGATTACGAAGGAAATATGTGGTTTGTTTCATCTCGTCAGGGCGTTATGAAAATTGTTCCAAACCAATTTGATGATATTAGTTTTAGATACGGCTTGGATAGTGCAGTAGTTAATTCAACATGTGTAAGCGATGACATTCTATACATCGGAACTGATACTGGACTTATTGCAGTAGATAAAAGCGAGAAACTCTCAAGTATTCCAATTACAAGCATTGATACTTCTCTTGAAAACTTCAAAGAATCTGATAATCTTCTTGAATTATTAAAAGATACAAGAATAAGATCCATTATCAAGGATTCAACCGGCAAACTTTGGTTTTCAACATACAGTTCACTTGGACTTGTTGAATATGATAAAGGTAAAGTTAAAACTTATACTTCGAAAGAAGGCCTGCCTTCTGACAGAATCAGAGTTGTTAGTGAAAAAAGCGACGGCACCATAATGGTTGCCACTAGTGGTGGTCTTGTATTAATAAAAGATGATGAAATAAAGGAAACATTTGCTGAAGGAAATGGACTTTCAAATACTGAAATACTTACAGTTTGCGAAGGTGATGATGGCAAAATTCTCCTAGGTTCCGACGGTAATGGAATTTACATTTTGGATGGAAATAATATAAGAAATCTTGGTGTCGACGATGGCCTTAGTTCAGAAGTTGTCATGAGAATCAAAAAGGATAGTAAGAGAAAGCTATACTGGATAATTACAAGTAATTCGCTTGCATACCTTAAGGATGGCAAAATTACAACCATCAGCAAGTTCCCATACTCTAACAACTTCGATATGTATGAGAATAAAGATGGCAAGATGTGGATACTTAGTAGCAACGGAATCTATGTTATTTCTTCCGATGACCTCCTTAAAAACGAGAATATTTCACCTGTATTTTATAGTAGGGATAATGGCATTCCATATATCACGACAGCTAACTCATATAGCTACTTAAGTGACGAAGGAAATCTCTACATTGCCGGAAACGCTGGTGTTGTAAAAGTTAATATTGATAAACCAAATGAAAACGTCGACAATTTAAAAGTTGCCGTTCCATACATTGAGGCTGATGGCGAATTCATAAATGCTGACAAAAATGGAAAAATCGTTATTCCAGCAAATGTCAAGCGTATCACAATTTACAGTTACGTTTACACCTACTCGTTAACTAATCCTAAAGTTACTTATCATCTAAAGGGATTTGATAAGGATACGATTACTGTTGACAGAAAAGATTTAGAGCCAGTTGTTTATACAAATTTAGATGGCGGAACTTATGAATTTGTTATTTCACTTCAGACTTCACTTGGTGAAGGTTATAAAGAAGTTTCAGTTATAATCGAAAAGAAAAAAGCAATCTTTGAACAGCTTTGGTTTAAAATCTTAATGGGACTTTTAATTGTTGCTGTTGTAGCATGCGCTGTAATGTACTATGTTCATAGAAAGACAAAAGCCTTACTTAAGAAAGAAAAAGAAAATAGACTTTTCATAAGAGAAATGATCGAAGCATTTGCTAAGACAATTGATATGAAGGATAAATATACCAATGGTCATTCAAAGCGAGTTGCCGAATATACGGTGATGCTTGCGAAGGAATTAGGTTACGATGAAGAGACCGTTGATAAGTATTATAATATCGCACTACTTCATGACATTGGTAAGATTGCGGTGCCATCTTCGGTACTTAATAAACCTGGTAAACTTACTGATCAGGAATTTAATATCATCAAGTCGCATTCAGCTAAGGGCTATCAGGTTCTTAAAGACATAAGCATTATGCCTGAGCTTGCTATTGGCGCTGGTTCTCATCATGAAAGACCCGACGGCAAGGGCTATCCTAAAGGTCTTAAGGGTGATGAAATTCCAAGAGTTGCGCAGATTATTGCAGTTGCAGACACTTTTGATGCAATGTACTCTGACAGACCTTACAGAAAGCGAATGAATTTCGAAAAGGCAATTTCCATCATCAAGGAAGTTTCTGGAACCCAGCTTGAACCTGATGTAGTTGATGCCTTCCTCCGCCTAGTAGATAAAGGCGAATTCAGAGCTCCGGATGATGACGGTGGCGGCACAACTGAGGATATTAATAATATTCATAAGAAGCAGGATGAAGAAGCTAAAGCTGGCGGGGAAGATTAAAACTAATATAATATTATTATAGTTTACAGGAAAACAAGAGGGTATAAATTTATACCCTCTTGTTTTCCTGTATTGGCCATATCGGAGTGCAATTTTGTCCTACACTCATCATTTGCAAGTTGATTTGCTTTCTTTTCCCTAATTTTCACCAATAGGAAAGACTTCCCACAGCCCCAACTTGCTTTTGTATCTTTAAAATGCTTTCCTTTTCTTAATTTTTGCCAAAAAGAAAGACTTTCCACCTCCCCAACTTGCTTTTGTATCTTTAAAATGCTTTCCTATTCTAAATTTTTCCAAATAAGAAAGCATTCCCACTACCCCAACTTGCTTTTGTATCTTTAAAATGCTTTCCTATCCTAAATTTTCGCCAATAGGAAAGCATTCCCACTATCCCAACTTGCTTTTATATCTTTATTATGCTTTCCTTTCGCCGATTTTCAAAAAAAAGAAAGCATTTAAACTACTACAACTTAATTTAGTAACTTTTTAATGCTTTCACAACCATATTTTGCTTTCCATTTATTTATAATCATCAACATCAAACTTCTTATCCTTATAATAGTAATCCCTGTCTGCCTCTGTGATTTCTCTTATTACCTTGCATGGATTACCTGCTGCTATCATATTATCAGGAATATCCTTTGTAACTACACTTCCTGCGCCGATAACAACATAATCTCCAGTCTTTCCAAGGATTTCCTTTATCAGTTCAAACTTTCTTTCTCTTTCACTTGGTCTTAAATTATTATATTCATAAATTAGTTCTTTACATTCCATACGTTCCTCTGATAATCCATCAAGCCACGCCTTGTATGGAAATCCATTTAACATTCTTTCTTTTTGTGTCATAGTTTTAATTCCCCTCAATACATTTCCAAATATTCTTATTTACATTTCATAGTATCAATGTCATCATGAAACATCCTATTTTTCTATACACGCTTCTTTTCGTCGTATTTATACTTATTCATATCTCTTACTTTCGAGATACTCATTGTAATTTGCATTAGCTGCTTCGCTTTCTTTCTTTTCTTTCCATCTTCCAATATCAGAACATATGGCAAGCATCTCATCAACCACCATTTCTGCTTTCTTTGGTTTAACATTTTGAAGATAAACCGTCATGCGATACATAGCCTGTGGGCTTCCAAGATTCTTTACCACAGCATCGCCTAACTCCTCTGGAAATCCAAGAGCAACTACTTCTCTAATTAACTCTTCCCTGGCCTTGGCCCATTTTCTTTTATCGTAATCCATTCTTTTATACACCTTATTATTTTAAATTTTGATTCATATCGTCTATGACTTTTTTGGATTTTACCGTCATTTCTGCCCATGCTGGCAAGAAGCCACTTTTCATGGCATTACGTGCTGATCTAATGTTTGACCAGGCTGTACAGTAGAATGGAATCTTTTCTCTTTCAAGAATTTCATATGCTAATCTTGATGTTATGGATTTTGCTATTCCCTTTCTACGGTATTCTGGCAGTACGTCTACGCCTATTTGCCACATGTCTTTTGCATCTGCTGAACATCCTGATAGTCCAACTAATTTTCCTTTTTCATATGCGCCTACTCCGAGTACATCAAGGTGCTTTCTATCTTTGCATAATGCATTTGACCATTGCGGTAGGTATAATTCTTCAAAGTCTTCTTTTCCTAGTACTCTCAATTCAAAATCACATGGTATATTACTTAATCTACTCATATCCGGTAGGTAGTACTCTGCCATAAAGCAGACACCCTGTCCCATAGGATTAATCTTTTCATTTAGCCAATACATATTCGGTGTTTCAAAGCAATGATAAAACTCATATAAACTAACATATTCTTTTACAACTTTTAACATATCTTCACTGGCCCCAACAACGATATTACTTCCATATGATATGAAATTGCATCCAATTGGTAGTTCGTAGTATTTCTTTGCATCCGTACCTAATTTGAGTGGTACCACCACGTTTTCTTTTTTTATAAAATCTTCTGTTTTACATCCTATGTCTTCTGCTGACTGTTTCATAGCAACCTGCAGAATTTCTTTGTTTGTCATATGTTAAATTCCTTTCAATACATTTTCAAAACTTCTTATTCACATTACATAATACTAATGTTATCATGAAACACCTTATTTTTCTATATAGCTTATTAAAGATTCATCTAATCGCCGAAACCGCTTCGCTTATTTGAGATTGTATCACGGTCGTCAAATGCTAAAAAGCAAGTTTTCAGCACTTTCCTCGTCGTGTAAACAAAAAATCTTCTTATTCATATCATCCTCCATTATTTAATATATTCTGTTTTATTAATAAAGCTTCTCTCCATAATATATACACATAGCAAACTTCATCTGTAACATAAACATAATAAAGGAACCAGCCAATGCCAGTTCCTCTATATAACTTTTAAATTTATATCTGCTTATAGTTTTCATCAGCTTATAAATTATTTAACTTTAGCTTTTTTATTCTTTGACCAAGGTCCGAATTTCTTCTTTCCATTAACAATCTTATAAGCTCTAATACGTACAAAGTAAATCTTTTTTGATTTAAGTTTCTTTAAAACTTTCTTGATAGTCTTACTATTCTTAACTAATACTTTCTTAGTACCAAACTTCTTACCCTTTTTAAACTTATTATTTAAACTATACTGAATCTGGTATCCGTCCGCTCCTGAAACCTTCTTCCAACTTACCTTGATACCTTTCTTCTTTGATTTAAGTTTGTGAAGTTTAACCTGTTTTAAACTAACTTTTTTCTGATTAGTCTTATTATTCTTATTTGTAGTCTTACTATCACCATTAACATTACCAAGTGGAGCCTTTTCATTCTTCTTAAGTTCTTCAGAACAATATTTACATTTATATAAGTCATATCCTTTTTCAGTAGCTGTTGGTGTAACTGTTTTGACAAATTCATAATCATGTTTATGCTTAAGAACAGCCCTTAAAACCACATCGTTGTTTGGCATTGTTATCATGTCTACACCATCTTTAGAACCATATTTGCTGAAATATTCCTTATAAATACCACTATCATCAGATACAACTTCCCATTCTACAAAGCAATCCTTACCGAATTTTTCTTTTAATTCACCACTAGGTGCAACAATATTAACATCTTCTCCTGCATGTAATTCTTTTGTATTACCTATAACACTTCTTTTGCTATAATCATAAATCTCACCATTTATTACAGTAAGAGTATAAGTTTCCTTTGATTTTCTGATATTTGTATTAATCTTTATAGAGTAATCATAATTTTCATCATAATCACCATTAAGTCCTGGTTCAGAATAAGCAAATGAAGATAACCATACCTTTTCACCACTCTTTGTAATAAATTCAACATCTATTGTTTCATCCAAATCAAAAGCCCCATAATTTATAGCTTTTGGTGTAATTGATAATTGCATATCACCAGTAACCTTAACATCAACTGTTTCACCACTACAGTAAAAATCAACTCCAATTATCTTCTCAATTTCATCTGAATTTCTTCCCGTACGCTTAAAATCAATTACAACTGGTTCATAATTTTTACCATACTCATAATTAAATGTAATATTTCTTCTGCTTGGTATAACTGTATAATCAAGACCTGTGTAATCTCTTATTACATCTCTTATTACACCACACTTCTTACACTTGCAATGATCCTTACCCTTAGACCTCATAGTTGCATCTTTAACTGTATCTAGTACTTCCCAATCATGCTCAGGTGCACCAAAATGACCTTTTTCAACTATCTGTCCACAATCATCACAAATATAATCACCTGAATATGATTTTTCATGTTTTACACAGTCACCAAGTTCATGTGTACGACATTTATAAATAAGCTCACCTTTATTGTTATATGCATCATCACCCTTATAATCCTTAAGGACTTCTGTTTCTTCCACTATATGAACATGTTTATGCTCTAATCTATCAATGTCTTGTCCCTTAACCATTATCTTGCCACAATCAGAACATACTGTATCACCTGTATATCCCATATGTCCGCAAGTAGCTTCAAGTTTGCCTGTAACCTCAGTTTTATCATGCTTACATCCATCTTTATACAAAGCAGTAAGAGTCCATACACCCGCATCATTCCATTCTGGAATTGTAAGAGTTCTAAGACCTTTAGTAAAACCTAATTCATCAAGACCACTTGTCATACCTACTTTAACTATCTCGGTCTTATTAATATAATTATTATTATCCGGATTAGCAAACTTATTTAATTTTTCATATTTTACTTCCCATCCATCAAATACTTTATCTTCCACCTTATCAGGAATAAGATTAATGGTTTGTCCTTCTCTTATAAGTCCCTGACCACAATCTGTAGAACCATTAATGATAGTTACTGGATGAACACCAAATTCCCAATATAACTCTTTTCCATTTTCATCAAATTGTACTCTGTCTTCATCATATTCACAAACCTTACATGTTCTATGAATACCACCACGTTCTCCTTCTTTTTTAGGAGTATTAGTTATAGTCTCCCATGGCTTCCAATCATGTGCTTCACTTATAAACACACCACATTCACTGATTCCTTCCACGTCACAATATCCTTCATGATGTCTTTCATCAACTTTAAATTCGTAACCATAATCTTCCCCAGTGTACTCATTTGTGTCTTTATTTGTAAGAGTAGCCCCTTGCATATGATCATAGAAATTATCTATCCCATGTTTATGAATATGGAATGTTTTCTTATATCCGCATATTTCACAAGTAGCCGTCTTCTCAGTTTTACTCTCATTCCACTGCCAGTTAGTATACTTATGCTTTTCCTCCTTACCATAATAAGTACAGCTTTCATCAGCGCACTTAAAACTATGACCAGTTTCATCAAAAGTCTTATTTTCATTTGGTTCATAGTTATGTTCAACTGTAACATATACCACATCGGTATAATCAGTAAGTCCATTTCCACTTATCTTACATCTAATATACAAACGATTATGTTTGCTTCCATCCAAATTATGGCAATCACCAGGTCTTGCTGTATAAACAAGTGAAGGTGTATTAATTCCCTCTGCCTCACCTGCAGCAAATGCTTTCCAAATATTTGCACTACCAATCACACGATACTGCCATTCATATTTTAATTCATCTTTAGATGAAGCGACAATATTAAAATAAGCCTTATCCTTATCTTCATCCTTAGTATCCTTTGAAGAAATTTCAATGGTTCGACTCTTAGGCTGCTTTGTAACATATATATTGCTTCCGTCCTTATAACCACATACCTTACAAACGCCATATTCATTATAATTATGCTCTGACTTATTAGTCACATGCTCTTCATCATCACAGTATTTACATTCTTTCCAGTGATATTCACTATCCATGCTATAAGTATTAGTTGGGGTTATTTCATGAACGCCCTCATCCATAATATCAAGATACTCTTCATAACAGTCTATACATAAACATAATCCGTTTTCTTCTGCTTCTTCTGATCTTTCTACAATACCGAAACACTCACCACAATTATCGCAAATGTGATCATCATCAACTTCTTCATGACAATATTCACCACATTCACAACCAGCACTTGCTGCTTCATTAAGGCAACAATCCACGCATAAACCACATGTTTCGCATTTATCTGTCACTTCAAAACATGTACCACATTCTGAGCATAAATGGTTTTCATAATCGGGATGTTCTACACACATGCCACAATACTCACATGAATTATATTCACAACACTCTGGGCATAACTCACAGTATTCACATGGTTCCTGTTCCTTTTCAAGCATACATTCTTCACATTCAGGACAAATCATGCAACAATCTTTACAATGCTCGCCATCATTTTCACATTTTTCATCTTCATAATCACAATTGCCACACTCTGGACAATGTGGTTGACATTCAAAACACCAACCGCAATTATCACAGATTTCACAACATTCTGGACATCTAAAACAGTTCCCACATAACTTATCTTCATCACCCTGATAACATTCATGACACTCTGGGCAGTGATATCCTTCCTGTTCCGCGCAGTCTATGCAGATTACGTTAAAACAATTTTCATCACATGGTTCCACATCGAAGTTTAAATAACATCCATCACACAATGCACAATGAAAAAAATCATGACAACTTTCACATACGCACAAATGCTCTGAAGCACAATTATCACAATAATCGCCTTCTTCAACCCATTCATTACAGTTTATGCACTTTAGTTTATGCGACGATGCATGAACCTTTGCCGAATCCATCGGCATTAAACTTATCACCATAAGTAATGATAAAATAATAGATAATAATTTCTTTCCCTTCACCAGGTCACCTCCTCAAAAAAATTTATATTCCGCCATTTTCCCCGTTTAATTCGCTATTTTAATTTTATCACGATACACCTTATTTTTCTATAAATGTTATTGCATTTTTAACACTACCCTATTACATTTTTTTGACTCTTTTTGAAAATCACTATGATAATATATGGTTACAACAAAGGAAACAAAAAACTTCACAAAGTGCAATTAAAAAAATTTTTTTATAAAATGTCCGGAAATGGATTTTTGAATCGTATAGTTAGTGAAAAAGGTAAATAACGCATATTTATTTTGAACTTTAAAAAAATAAAAAAATTAAAAATCAAAAAAATAAAAATATGTATGATAAGGAGAAATAAAAATGATTAAGAAGAACGAAAGAATAGGAAAAGTATTTGGTTATATTGGAGTTACAGCATTAGCAATTTGTTCAGTAGCAGGTTTAACAGGAACATATGAAGTAAGTGCAAAGGAAAAGAAAGCTACAAAGAGCACAGCATATGTACAGTTATTTGAAGGTGTTGATGCTGGTAAAGCAAGCAAAGCAGAAACAGTTGGAGATTATACATTCTGTTATGATGGCAAGAAGGTAATGGTTTCTTCAAAGAGTGAAAAAGAATATGAAGAAACATCTATCAATAAAGACAGCGCATTCACAAATGGAAAAACATTATATTTTACAAAAGGTATGAAAGTTTATAAATTAAACTTAAAAACAAAGAAGTTTAAAAAGGTAGCTACAGTTAAGAAGACAAAAAAGAGTAAAAAGTCAGCCCCTGATAATATTGGTATCAATAAAATTATCAATAACAGAATGTACTTAACTAGATACAGCTGGGGGTCATATAGAAATGATATTTTTAGTTTAAATATTAAGACAAGTGAGGTTAAGGAAGAAACTACAGGTGAATTTGCTGCAATTAAGGGCAAATATGCTGTTATTAAAAAGGAATTTTCAACAGATGTTAGTGCTTGTGAATATGATTTAGTTAAGTTTACAAATAAGGGACTTAAGAATATTAAGAAACTCTGCGATAATGGTATGTATTGTGGTGAAGTAGGTGGAAAATTCTACTTTATGGAATATAAGAATGATGAACTTAGTGCTGGTGATTTATACAGATGCAATAAGACTGGAAAAACAGTAGACTTTCTCGGAACTATCAAAGGTAATAACGGTGAAGACGTTGTCGTTTTTAGTGTTAAGAAAACACAGTGTACAGTTAGTGTTGGCGGAACAGAAAAGACATTTAATTACAAAACAAAGAGTTTTAAATAATTAATCATAACAAAAAGCCAGCCCCAACGGGCTGGCTTTAATACTATTTATAAAAACTGAGCCATATAAATTGGCAAACATTCTATATCTCCATCTTTTTGATAATCCTTAGTATAAATCAAATACTTATGCGCTATTCTTGAAGAATACTTTTCTTGGAATTTATCTAACGAAGAATGATTCTTATAACCTGAACTTTTTACTTCAATTGGACAGATTTTATTCTTATCCGTAATCAAAAAGTCTAATTCATAATTACGTTTTGAAACTTCATTACGCCATGTATAATAATATAATTCATGACCATTTGCTGCTAATATTTGTGCAACTACATTTTCATATAAGTACCCCAAATTAACCTTTGATTTATCATTCAGCAGATTCTCATAAATATCATTATCAGTAAAATTTCTATCCATAAATACCAGTGTTGTAAACAATCCAACATCTGATGCAAACAACTTAAATTTCGATAAGTTCTTATTATTAGCCATTCCAATCATAGGGTCATTAGCATGATATGATACCAACACTGTCTTTGAATCAGATAGTTCAGATATTTCTTCTAACACATTATCAGCTCTTTGAGAAGGTAACACACTAGAAACCTGATATCTTGATGCATTTCCCATAAGTTGCGCAGGAATAGCCGTGTATAAAGTTGAAAGTTTTCCTGTAGAATCAATCTTTCTAAAATCATCTCGATACAAAGAAAGTATATCCCTCTTAACATCATCAACTTCTCTAAAATCATTAGTCTCAATAAATCTTTCAATCGCCTGCGGCATACCTCCTACAAGCATATACAAGCGAAAATCTCTCATCAATTTTCTATGTGCCACTTGACCTAATTCTCGTTTCTCAGCAAATGCTTCCTTTAACATCGGAATAGTTACCGTGTCTCCCAACGCCCACTTAAACTCTTCATAGTCCATAGGAAACATCTGTATTTTTCTTTCCTCACTTGGAATTAAAATATCTTTAACATTTTTCTTTATAGATATCAACGAACCTGTTTCTATATAATCATATCTTCCATCTTTAACTAATGCTTTTATGGCCCCTCTTGCTTTTGGACATAATTGCACTTCATCAAATATTATTAATGACTTTCTATTTTTCAATGAAACTTGATATTGGAGTTGCAACTGTAAGAATATATAATTAAGATCCGATAAATCTTCAAATAAACCTCTAACGTCAGGCGAAGCCGTATAAAAGTCCACAAGAATATAACTATCATACTCATTCTTAGCGAATTCCTCAACAACCGTTGACTTTCCTACTCGTCTAGCCCCCTCTATAAGTAAAGCTGTCTTACCTTTTGATTTCTTTTTCCAATCTACCAATTTATCATATATTTTTCTTTTAAATACCACAAAAATCACCTCCGAATTGCAAATTCGTCAATTTCATTTTAGCAAATTATTGCAAATTCGTCAATTTTATTTCGGTGAATTATTGCAAATTCGTCAATTTCATTTTTAAAAGCCAGCCCCAACGGGCTGGCTTTACACTACTATTTAACAACTACTTTTTTATTTCCTGCTTTTCTAAACTTCTTAGCGTAAGCTTTCTTTTTCTTCTTAGGTACTGTAATTACAAGCTTCTTTGATGTTTTCTTTATTGCATTCTTGCCAACTTTCTTAAGTTTCTTAGACTTAATTATAATCTTTGTAAGTTTCTTATCTCCATAGAATGCATTTGCTCCAATGCTTGTTACATTCTTTCCGATTGTAACCTTTTTAAGATTCTTAAGCTTTCTAAATGCCTTATTTCCAATTGAAACAACTCTATATTTAACGCCATCATATGTAACAGAAGCGCCAACACTTATCTTCTTAACTGTTTTTTTCTTAACTCCAACAACTGAAACTTCACCTATATTTTTACCATCTTTAGTTCCTGTATTAAGAACTTTGTACTTAAGATTTTTTACAGCAAATTTAGTTCCTACTACTTGACCTTCAGGCTTAACTTCAGCTTCTTTTTTAGGAATGCCAAAAAGTGCTCAGCATATGTACAGTTAGTGTTAACGGAGAAGATAAGACATTTGATTACAAAACAAAAAGTTTTAAATAATTATTCATAAAACAAGGACTATGGTCAATGACCATAGTCCTCTTTATTTTAAATATCTATAAACTATTTTTGCATGAGATTATTTTATTATTCTGCAGGAAATGCTCCCTCAAATGGTGGTGGGCCAAATCCTTCGTGCTCCTTAACTTCTGTTGAAGCAGTTGCTTCTGTCTTTGTATCTCCACATACAAGAGTATATGTTTCTCCATTCTTAATATTTGCTGAAGAATATAAAACATATCTAAGTGCCTTGCTTGCAATTTCAGAGAATACTATATTTCCTTTAGAATCTACTATCTTATAATAACTTCCAACTTCAATTCCAAGAGGTGAAGATCCTCTATCCATATCCATTGGTGGTGGAGGTGGCATAAATCCTTCGCCCGGATTAAATCCTTCACCATCTCCTGGGAATCCTGGAGGAGGTCCACCTGGACCACCATGTTCATTTCCGCCAAACTGTATTACTGGTTGCTTAAGTATAGTTGGATCTTCTGGCATTCCCATATCACCAACTGAAAGTAATGTAACACCATCACCAATGTAATAATCATCATTACAATCTATAGGTGAGTTACCTGGAGCAACAGCACCATATGCAAGTACTTTTCCGCCATATGCATAGAATGCACCGTTACAATCGATACCATCACCATTTGCTGAGAATGTTCCTTCATAATCGCTATTATCTTCAAGAACACCAAAACCGTTAGTTACATGTAACTTATAGTCATGTTTTTTATCATCTGCAATGTAGACAGTTATTTCACCTGTGTAAATTCTAAAGCTTCCACCTGAACGCGAATATGTGTCTCTTGCATATTTTTCTTCTT